>Ga0334888_1000841_pt1 | contig 44570 bp, 48 predicted proteins | sample GraSluR1_MG_FD_207227 | JGI IMG/M metagenome (GOLD analysis project Ga0334888, IMG submission 207227) | Sludge microbial communities from methane-producing bioreactor in Wageningen University, Netherlands - Granular Sludge_3_08-R1 | ecosystem: Engineered > Bioreactor > Anaerobic > Unclassified ...
TACTTACTACTGACATGTTTTGATACACCTCCGATAAATTTGGTTTTTGTCCTCCAACCTAAAACAACATACCGGTCTTAAAATATTAAGACACCGAGGTATGTTTAATTCAGTTGTGAGTGTTTTATTAAGAGAGAATCTCTCTTGTGTCAATTTTATTTAAATAACCCCATAATCCTTCTAAATCGTAAAATTCTCTTCCCTCTTTACTAAAAATATGAACAACTATATTTGCAGCGTCTATCAACATCCAATCATATCCTTTATCCTTATCATATGAAAGAATATCAATTTTATTTGACTTTAAATATTGTACCACATAATCTCTTAACGCCGCCATGTGAGTATCTGAATTTCCTGTAACAATTACAAAATAATCTACCATTAAAGATGTAGATTCCATATCTATAATTGTTATATCTATTCCTTCTTTTTCGTCTAAAACTGATACAATATTTCTTACATCTTCCAATATTTTTTCTTTTGAAATCAAAAAAATTTCCTCCTTTTTTATTCTACAGTAACACTTTTCGCTAAATTTCTTGGTTTATCCGGGTCTAAATCTTTTAAAACTGCCACATAATAAGAAAAAAGTTGGGTTATAGGGGCTACAATTAGTGGCAACAGTGGTTCGGAAACTTCTGGAACAGTTATATAATCGTCAACTATTTCTTCAAGATTTTCAATTTCTTCCGGTACTATACATACAACTTTCGCTTTTCTTGCTTTTACTTCCATTATATTTGAAATCATTTTTTCTTTAAGTCCATCAAAAGGAATTATTCCAAATACCGGAAATTGCTCGTCAATAAGAGCTATCGGGCCGTGCTTCAATTCACCTGCTTGATAAGCTGTCGCATGAATATAACTAATTTCTTTTAATTTTAATGCCCCCTCTAATGCAGCAGTATATCCGAAGTTTCTCCCAATATACATCATATGCAAATAATCTTTATACTTTTTTGCAAGTTCAAAAATTTTTTCTTTTTTCTCAAAAATTTGCTCATACAAATCTGAAATTTTTTCAATTTCACTTAGCAAATGAGATATTTCAATATTAAACTGGTTTTTCCATTTTATTATTTGAGCCCCTATCGCATATAAAATAGCTACTTGGGCAGTATATGTTTTTGTTGCAGCAACACCTATTTCAGGGCCTGTGTTCATATAAATTGCAGAATTCGACTCTCTAGCAATGGTTGAACCAAAAACATTGCTCATTGCAACAACATAAGCTCCTTTATCTTTAGCAATTCTTAATCCTTCAAGAGTATCTAATGTTTCTCCAGATTGAGAAATTGCTATTATTAAAGTGTTTTCATCAACATGAGGGTTCATATATCTAAATTCTGAAGAAACTTCTATACTTATGTTTATGTTAGAATATCTATTAATAAAATATTTTAAAGCTAATCCCGCATTATAACTAGTCCCACAAGCCAAAATATAAATTTTTTCTAATTTTTCTTTTATAAAATCTTTTATAGGTTCAAGCTCTGTTACTACAGGTTGGCCGCCTCTTATTCTTCCAGAAATTGCCGCTTTTATTGATTGTCTTTGCTCAAATATTTCTTTTTCCATAAAATGAGAATAACCTTCTTTTTCTGCTAGTTGTTCATCCCATTCTATTAAATATGGTTCTCTAATTATTTCTTTCCCTTGCAAATCATAGATTTTATAATTTTCATTTTTTAAAACGGCTATTTCTCCATCATTAAGAAACATTACTTCTTTTGAATATTTTAGAATTGGAGTTACATCAGAAGCAAGTATAGATTTTTCATCATTTTTAGAAATTACAAGAGGACTACCTTTTCTTGCTGCCACAATCAAATCAGGAAAATCTTTGTGTATAACCGCAATAGCATATGCACCTTCAAATTTTTTAACCACTTTTAATACTGTATTGAAAAGATCTCCTCGATATTCCTCTTCTATTAAATGAACTATTACTTCAGAATCTGTATCTGATTTAAAAATATGCCCTTTTTCAATTAAATCTTTTTTTAATTCTTGATAATTTTCGATAATTCCATTATGTACAAGACTTATTTCACCCTTGCAATCACAATGTGGATGTGAATTTGATTCCGAAACACTCCCGTGAGTAGCCCACCTTGTATGAGCAATTCCAGATTTTATTTCTTCTTTTAATATTTCTTTACATTCTTCTTCTAAAGAAACTATTTTACCCGCTTTTTTTATTACTGAAATCTTATTAAATTTATTATAAGCTACTCCTGCAGAATCATAACCTCTGTATTCTAATTTTTTAAGCCCTTCTATAAAATCTTCAGTTTTAATATTCTTCCCGACAAATCCAACTATCCCACACATTTATTAAACCCCCTCGTTAACTTCTATATTATCAATAAGTTTTTGGTCTAATGCTCTATAAGCTACATATATTGCATTTCCTATTGCTTCCGCATCTGATGACCCGTGTGCTTTAACGAGTATTCCGTTAACCCCCAAAAAGAATGTTCCGCCATATTGTCTATAGTCAATTTTTGATTTTAAAGAGTACAACGAGCTTTTTAAAAGGAGTGCTCCTAATTTTGTGAACAAACCTCCTTTTTTTATACTATCTTTCAACTCGCCTAATATATAATATGCTGTTCCTTCAATTGTTTTTAAAACGTTATTTCCAGTAAATCCATCTGTTAAAAGAACATCAAAGTTAACATCAAAAATTTCTCTTGCTTCTATAAATCCAACATAATTAATCTTTTTTTCTGATTTTAAAATATTTGCAGCTTCTTTAACTAGTGCAGAACCTTTTTCCTCTTCAGTTCCTATATTTAATATTCCAACTCTTGGATTAGATATTCCCATAAATTTCGCATAGGCTATTCCTTCAAGTGCAAAATCTTTAAAATGTTCAGGTTTAACTTCTGCATTAGCTCCTGCATCAACTAAAATTCTAGGTTTGTTTTGTTTTCCAGGAAGAGCTAATGCTAAAGCAGGTCTTTTAATCCCTTTTAGTCTACCTGAAACAAAAGTTCCTGCCGCAAGAAGTGCCCCTGTATTTCCTGCACTGACAAAAGCGTCTAATTTTTTATTTTTAAGAGCTTCGCAACCTATATAAATTGAAGAATTCTTGAGTTTAAGTGCTTCTGTAGGTTTTGTTGAATTCTTTATTAAATTTTCTGCATCCATAAATTCAATTTGTTTGTATTTTTCAGTATCAATTATATCTTTTTTGTCCCCCACTAATACAATTGTGCTGTCTTTAACAAATTTATTTTCAACAGCAAAAATCGCACCCTTTATCACAGAATCGGGTGCGTTATCGCCGCCATATAAATCAATTCCTATTCGGAATTTTGACATTATTATTCTCCTATTTCGAGAATCTGTTTTTTTCCGTAATAACCACAACTTAAGCAAACTCTGTGGGGGAGTTTTGGTTCGCCGCAGTTAGGACATGTTGAAACATTCACTTTAATTGCTTCATAAAATTTTGCTTTTCTTCTGTGAGTTCTTGCTCTCGATGGTTTTTGTTTTGGATCAGCCATTGTAATACCTCCTCAATATATTTCTAAAGTTTAATTTTCTTTTTTGTCTATTAATTTTAGTAACTCTTCAAATCTTGGATCAACATAATCATTTTCACAAAAATGATTTTTGTCTTCGTTAATATTTTTTCCACAAATAGGGCATAATCCCTTACAACCTTCATTACATAAAGGTGTTTCTGGAATACTTAATATTATAGCTTCTATTATTCTTTCTGTCAAATTTATTATATTACTGTTATAATAAATCACATTATCAAGAGCATTTAAATGCTCTGTTTTTTTGTTAAAATATTCTTCTTTTTCAAAAACATAAGTACATTTTATATTGTTTTCAATATCAAGTATAACTTTTTCTAAACATTTAGAACATTCCAAGCGTAGTTTCGTTTTAACTTTACCACTTAATTCTATTTCATCAGAAATTTTTTTTATCTCTAAAAAAATTTCTACCGGCTCTATTATATCACATTCGCCTGATAAAACTTCAATTTTTTTCCAATTATCTATAATTTTTTCAATGGTAAATCTTTTTTCTATTTGATCTAAGTTTATAATTAAATCTTCACAAGTTAAATTTTCATTAAACATTTTAATCACCTCAACTTACATATTTTACTTTTTTTTGTTTTAAAACAAAGTAATATTATGTAAATTTTCTAATAATATTTTCTAAAACAAAATTATTTTTTGAAATAATCAGTTTCTAAAATTGCATATTCTAAGGAATCATTCCAAATAGGAAAACCATCAGGAGCATTATTGAAGGTAACATTTTTTCTAAATTTCCCTTCTAAAAGCATTCCAGATTTATTTAGGACTTTTTCTGATGCGATATTTTCAGGATTACAATGTCCAACAACTCTATGTGCTTTATTTTTCTCAAAGGCAATTTTAATTGCTGCTTTTACTGCTTCTGTTGCATATCCCTTATTATAATACTTGGGATTAAATATATAACCTATTTCCCAAGCAAGAAATTCTTCAGGTTGATTTTGGGCAAGATATATATGTCCTATTAATTTTTTCTCTTCTTTAAGTTCAACAGCCAAAAAATTTTCCCCTTTAGATCTTGATTCAGCAATTTTTTCTGATTCTTCTAAAGTAACAGGCTTTCCAGGTTCAAATTTATATATTGATTTTAATGATAAATATTCGTATAAATCTTTTGCGTCTTCTGATAAAAATTTTCTTAGAATAAGTCTTTCAGTTTCCATATTTGTCTCCTTTATTTAAAATTATTATCTAATATCCGTTTTATCCAAGGTTCTTTAATTAAATCCTCTAAATCATACCCTTCTGGACAACTAGTAGGGTATGTTGAGTTTTGAAGATAGATATCTGGTGAAGTGCCATAAATGGAGGATTCTTTTTTATCAGCATTGTAAGCTAATTCGACATCCATCCTAAACATTAAGCCGCTATTAGGAAGTGAAAAAATCCACGGTTGAATGTATTGATTGCCCCAACCCGAAGTATTGTCTCCCATTACTGTACCTAGTCCCAGTTCTTTTGCTGCACTTATATAGGAATCAGCAGCACTTATCGTATCTTTATCAACTAAAATAAAAATTTTTCCGTTAAAATCATAGGTGTTTTTAGGCTTGAATAATTTAGTAATTTTATATACGTTCCAATCTTTAGGATTTAAATCTTCTATTTTAATCTTTTTTACATTTGTTATATCATTTGTTTTCCTATCTAAAAGATCATTAGAAGTAAATAACCTATAATATAGTAAATGTCTATTCATTCTACTAATAAATTTTTTCCTTACTGCTGTAAAAACTTCAAGAGTTTTGTCTTCATTTATAAAAGGTTTTATTAAATTTTCAGCCCAATAAATTATTTCTCCTCCTATATTTCCTCTTAAGTCGATAATTAAAGTTTCGTATTTCCCTTTAGAATCTTTGAAAAAATTTTGAATTTTTTCACCGTCTTTTTCTATATGTTCATAGCCAAAACTTTTTATTTTTAAATACGCAGTGTCACTATTTAATTCTTTTAATAAAAGGTTATCTTGAATTTGAATTTTTTCATTAGATAATTTATAACCTTGTTTTTTAGGAATTGTAAAAACTTGAAATTCACCATTCGGCTTTTTAAATTCAACTTTCCAAACCGTATTTTCTTGATTAAGATCTACCATAAATAATTGCGAGGCAAAACTTTTTTCTAAGTTTGAATCATATAAAAGAGGTTGTGAATTTTGCAAAAGTTTGACATATTCATCAATGTTGATATTATCAATGCTTTTTACAATTGATCCTTTTTCAATTAGTTGGTTATTTTTTATGTATGGTGAATTTAAAATATATTGTCCTTCAAAATAAATAATATTCAAATCATTATGAACATATAAATTTAATTGCGAAGCTAATTTTAACCAATAATTTGATTTTAAAAACGCATCTTTAGGAATATTGAAACTATAACTTGTGTAAAAATTGTAGTCATTTAAAAATAAAATTCCGCCATGTCCTGCTTGTCTTAAATACTCTAAATATTCAATAAATAATAACAAAAATTCTTCATTATTTTTTGTTTTGCCTGCTCTTTCTATAAACGATTCTTTCAACGAGGTTATATTTTTCAATCCTTTTACATTTTCTATTAGTTCTGCAAAAGGGTAAATTTCAGATATAATCGTAGTTAAATATTTAAAATCTTCATTTTTTTGTTCTTTGGATAATTCAGAAACAATTATATCCTCATTTTTTATATAAATTTTTAAACTCATTGCTTCGTATATCAAAAAAATGATTATTGCTATTATTAAAAAAATAAAAAATAATTTAATAAATTTTTTTATCATAATACACCCCGCATTAAATAAAATGAATAAAAACTTCTATATTTTATAATTTTTTCAATAGTAAATTTTTTATCAATTTGTTCTAAGTTTATTATTAATTCTTCGCAGTTTAAATTTTCATTAAACATTTTAATCACCTCAACTTACATAATATTACTTTGTTTTAAAACAAAGTAATATTATGTAAGTTTTATAACAATATTTTTGACTTCATATAAAAAAATAAAAATGTACTAATTTTTAGTTAGTTGAAAAGAGAAATGTTTAAAAAAATTTTTTTAGTACCTTATGGTAAATATGGTTTTTAAAGTTGATCAGTAGACAGTTGGTCTGTTGGTCAGGAAAAATCAAATAATGTTTAATTGGTTAAATGGAAAAGCTTTTAAAATATCGAAAAGAGAAATGATGCTTTTGACAGTTTTTTATTATAATGGTTTGATGGTAAATATGGATGAAATAAAGTAGCGAACAATTGAGAATTTTCGTCAGAAAATAGCATGTCTGAGCGTAGCGAGTTTGCTATTTTTAGCAATTTTTGACAAGGGTGAAATTTGTTTTTTAGAAAATTTGACCTTGTTCGTGTTTATTTTATCCAATGTTTACCACTTCATTATTAAAAGAAAAAGAAATTACAAAAACCTGTCCACCCCGTCAACTTTCGGTTGCCAACCCTCAAGAGGGGAATTAATTACAAATCTTGTTTTAGCGTTTTTCCCAACCAACTGTCTGATAACCAACGTTGGCACGAGTGCTGTAACGCCGTGCATTCTTGGGAACGATAGTTGAACAGTTGTTGAGCAATCGTTGAACCATTGTTTAACTATTGTTGAACCATGTTTTTGCCTGTGCTGTAACGCCGTGCAGAAAACGCGTGGCTGTTACACTACATTAAAATCAAAATGTTTTTCCTGATCAACTAATATTTTTATTCCAAATTACTACAATTTTTTAAGCTATAAACAACTTTACAATTATAGGAATTGTGAAAACAGAAAAAAGAGTTGATATAAATACAATTTGAGAAGATAATTCGGCATTGCCTCCGTATTCTTCTGCTAAAATTGCACTGTTAGCTGCAACTGGCATAGCACTTATGAGAATAGGAATTCCTAAAAGCAAATAATCGTCAATAAAATTTCTCATTATTAACCATACTATAAATGGAATGAACAGAAGTCTTAATGCAGTAATTAAATAAACTCTGACATTTCCAAAAATAGTTTTTAATTTTGTTTTTGCCAATAAAGAACCTATAACAATCATTGAAAGGGGTGTAGTTACATCACCAAGTAATTTTAATGTTCCCGAAACTGCGTAAGGTAATTTTATAGAAAAAATAAAAATAAAAAAACCTATAAAAACAGAAATTATTCCTGGATTTAAAATCATTTTTTTGTTTATTTTTATTTTTTCATTATCTTTTTGAATTAAATACATTATGCCTAAAGTAAAAACTAAAAAATTAAATGGTAAATTATAAATTGCTGTATAGAATATTCCTTCTTCTCCAAAGACTGCCCTAACAACAGGGTATCCCATAAAAACAGTATTGGAAAATACTAAAGCAAATCTAAATACACCTATTTCATCATTTTTTGATTTTAGGATTTTAGGCACAAAAAAAGATAAAAAGATTGTAAATAAATATATAAAAAATGAAATAATAAGTATTTTACCGCTTTTTAGAAGAGAATCAAAAGAAAAAGGCATTTGCATACTTTCTATTATCATTGCTGGCAAAGTAACTTTTAAAACGAAATCTGTAATTCCTTTTGTAAGAGGTTGAGTAATTATATTTAATTTTCTACAAATATATCCTACAATTAAAAGAAAAAAAAGTATAAGTATTTGATTAAAAACTAATTCGTAATTCATATTTTTCTCCTAGTTAAATTATTTTATTTACTCAAATAAACAATGTTTGAAATATCATCAAAATTTATTATATCAGCAAATCAATAAAAAATTATTGATTCTATGTAAAATGTCTGATTATAAGATAATTGAAAGGGTATAAAAAAGTTTGAGCAATCTTTTCGAATTGCTCAAACTATAATTTTTAAGTTTTTTCTTTTTAGTTTTCTGTTTTCTAACTTTAAATTATTTGAACATTTATTTTAGATATTTCTGAAGAAATATTAAAATAACAAATAAATTCTGCATCTGAATAATTTGAAGAAATATAAGTTCCGTCATCTCTTTGCTCAAGCCCTTCAAAAGTTTTGAAATTCAACTCCCCTTTTTGGCTTAAAACGATTCCCACGTTATGCGGAAGTTTTAAAGAAACAGAAGTTATTTCTAAATCTGCATCTATTACGGAATCTATTTTATCCGAAGGTATTATAACTAATTTAGAGGCTGTCATTTTTAAATTGAGTTCTCTAAATTTTATATCCCTCATATCTAAAAAGACATCGCAAACATTATAAATTCCAACTAATGAATATTCTTTCTCTTTATTTAATTTAATATTTATCTGTGCTCTTTCTGGTATTTTTATATTTGAAACTTTCAGTTTATTTGATAAAATTATATCTTTTGATTCCCATTTAAAACTTTTCTTAAATATGTCCTTGTCTGATAACGCTCTTATTTTCACTGCTTCTTCTATATTAGATACATTTAAAGATAATTTAGTCCAATCAAAATCAGTTTCTATATCATATTTTTTTATTAAAGAATTGTCCGGAACGTCGGCTTCAAATTTTTCTTCTTTTTCTTCTGGGTTTTTATTAAATTTAAATCTAATTGCTCCTTTAAAAAATAACATATAAATCCCTTCTCCGACTAAATAAGAAGCAATAAGCAAAAGTATTATCTGCCAAAAAGTTAACGTTTTAGGCAACACTTTAAAAGCATCCAATATCAATATAGTTCCGAATATTAAAGAACCTATTTGATCATTTTTAGGTTTTTTGAATATTTTCAGACCTTCCGCTATAAAAATAAGCCCAAAAATAATTTCTAAAACTACTAAAAAACCTATACTTACATTAAATACAATCCCCATTAATAATATAATACCTATTATTATTAATATTAAGCCATTTTTCATTTATTATTCCCCCTTGCTGGTATAAAAGAAGAAATTCCGGCGGCAATTAAATATGTTCCGATTAAAACTAAAATAATTTCTAAAAAAGAGAATCGAATATTAAAAAGATTTAAAGAAGAAAAAATTAATAATATTCCCGAACTAACTCCAAATAAAAAGTTTTTAAAAATTTTTCTAAATTTTGTCTTTTTCTTATTTGTTGAATAATTAATAGTGCTTTTTGTAATTTTTCTTACAAATTCAGGAACTTCTTTATCATTAAGTGCGTCAGTAACTTCTTCTAATGTTTCTTCTAATTCATTTTCATCTTCATTAAAAATCTTTTCTATGTTTTTTCCATTTATTCTAACACTTCCACTAAAAAATCTCTTATGAGGAAACATTCCTGTTATTAATAAAAAACTTCCCAATATCAATTCAACATTTCTCCAAAATTCTAATCTAAACCCTTCAAGAAAAATATTTAAAAATATCACTACTCCTATAAGCAAAAATATTAAAGAAAATTTTTTCATTCAATTCCCCGCCTTTCTAAAAATTTATTTGCTTCTTCTTCATTGTATCCACATTCTATTAACAGTTCCAAAGCAAACTCTTTAGATATCTTTCCATTTTTTAATAGTTCAGTTATTTTAATTTCTTCTTCAGTTAATAATTCAGTATTTTTAATTTTTTCTTTTATTTTTTCTTCATCATATTTTTCTTCATCATATTTTTCTTTTGCTTCAATTGATTGAATATATAAATCTCCAGACGTAGATTTTATAATAATATTTCTATTTTCTCCAGTTTTGTAATCTATTGGAATATTACTTTTTACACTTCCCAATATCTTCTTTTGCAAATTTATAGGTTCGTTTCCTTCTACTTTTATTTTAGTGTCTCCTGATACTAAATGTAATTCCAATAATTCAAAAGTTTTTTTCAAAGAATCTATTTTAAAGTCTCCAGATACCGATTTGCCTTTAAAATGGTTAAAAGAACTCTGAGAAGATCTAAAATCACCACTTGTAAGTTTAACAGAAGTTTTGGGCATAATTGAATTATTAATCATAAAATCTCCTGATACAGATTTAAAATAAGATTTTTTTATTTCACTATCATTAATAACTGTATCTCCAGATACTGTTATTAAAATAAACTCGTTAAGATTAATTTTATCCATAGAGACATCTCCAGATACTGAAGAAATTTCTAAATCTTCTATTTCATCTCCTAAATAAATTTTTATATAACTATTATCAGAAAAAAATGTATTAAAGGAAAATATTTTTGAAAATATACCTGTTTTTTCGTAATTAATAGTAATCGTGTTTTCTACAGAATTATGTTCATGTTCCAAAAAAGCTTTTTCTGGCAAATTATATTCTATATAAGTTTTGTCCGCTTTCTCAATTTTTAAATCACATCCAAAATCTTTAACTTTTATAATAAGTTTTTTTAAAGAAATTAAATCAAGCCTCTTCATAAAGCCCCTCCTCTCATTCTGAATATATTTTAATCAACTGACCGTTATTTCCAACAACTTCTATAATATCTTCAAACGAATCTTCCAATAATAATTTCATGTTTGTTTTCATATCTTTTATTTGCTGATCTGAAAATTCATCACTAAAAACATTATCTGGTATAAACTTTGTTCCAAGTTTTGCGAAAGAAATAGGAAGCTTTATATTAAAATTTTTTTTACCATCACTATTATTTTCACTTTTTATTATCAGATATTTCTTTTTTGCAGCCATTTTCTCTTCTTTGATAGATTCATTATTGTTATTATTATTGTTATCTACAAGTGTCGAAATTATATCTAAAGTATCTTCAAAAGAGATTTTTTCATTTTTGAATAACGTAAGTATTTTTGCTAATTCTTCTCTCATAATATACCTCCTCCAAATCACTAAGATCTATATTTTTTTAAAATTTCTTTAGCTTCTTCAGGTGTGATTTCACCATTTTCAATCTTTTCTAAGATTTTGAGTGTCTTTGCTCTACTATCATCTTCAGTTTCATAACCCATGGCTCTAACTAAATCTTCTAATCTGGCTTTGGCAGTAGGATAAGAAACACCTATTTCTTTTTGTAATTCAGATAAATTTCCTCTCGTTCTAATAAAAACTTTTAAAAAAACTAGTTGTTCATCATTTAATGATGCAAATTCTTCGATTGGAAATTCACCAGAAATAGCTGTTTCGCATCTTTCGCATTTGTATTTTATTATTTTTAAAGTCCCGCCACATACCGGACATGTGGACAATCTTCTTTTTACCATAAAAATTCCTCCTTTTTTTGTTCTTAATTAAAATTATACTCCAAAACTTTAAAAAAGTCAACTAATAAATTAAAATTTTTATAATTTTTTTAATTAAAAATGCAATATTTTTAATTTGCTGATTTAAAATAATTTAAATTATTAAATTAGATTTTTTTCTTTTCGCAAAAAAATATATTTTATTTAAAGAAAAAAAATATTTTATTTACTTAAAATTGACTTTTTAAATCATAAATATAATTTTAATTTGATATAATAAGTAAGGATTATCTAAATCAAATTAATTTGGAGGTTTCAATTGTGACTACTGATAAATATAAGTTTTTAAGCGAAAGTGTTATATACGAAATTTTTGTAAGAAATTATAGCAATGCCGGCACATTTAATGAGATATATAATGATTTAGACAGAATAAAAAAACTCGGAGCAAACATAATCTGGTTTATGCCTTTAAACCCAAATGGAAAATTTGGTAAAAAAGGAGGTCATGGAAGCCCTTATTCAATAAGTGATTATTTTACAATAAATCCTGAATATGGAAACGAAAAACAGTTTTCAGATATTTGCGAAAAAGCACATGATCTTGATATGAAAGTTTTAATCGATGTTGTTTTTAACCACACTTCTATGGATTCTGTTTTGTTAAAGTCTAATCCAGAATGGTTTTTAAAAGATGAAAACGGAAATTTTACAAGGAAATTTAAAGATTGGAATGATATTTATGATCTTGATTTTTCTAATTTAGATTTATGGGATTATTTAGTAGATATTTTAAAAAAGTGGATTGATTTTGGCGTAGATGGTTTTAGATGTGATGTTGCCCCTATGATTCCTTTAGAGTTTTGGAAATATGCTATAAATAAAATTGGAGAATATTCTTCAAAATCTATAATATGGTTAGCTGAAAGTGTTCATAAAAGTTTTATTAAATTTTTGAGAGATAAAGGATTTGAAGCTTCTTCCGATACTGAATTACATCAAATTTTTGATATAACTTATGATTACGACGGTTTTGAAATTTTACAAAAATATTTCTCGGGAAATGCTTTACTGAATGATTATGTAAATTATTTATTTATTCAGGAAACTCTATACACTAAGAATTCTTTAAAACTTCGTTTTCTCGAAAACCATGATTGCGAAAGAATATCTAGTATTTTTGAAGGAAAAAACAAGTTAAAAAATTGGTCTTTATTTTTTATGCTTTTGCCTGGAACTCCTCTAATTTATATGGGACAAGAATTAATGATTAATAAATTACCCAACTTATTTGAAAAAAATTCAGTAAGATGGAACGAGGGCGATTATGAGTTTTTGAATTATTATAAAAAAATTATTTCTATTTCAAAAGAAATAAAAAAGAATTGCAAGTTTTTTAAAACATCTTTCATTACAAATGGGATTCTCAAAATAGATTGGGAAGGTGAAGAAAATTATACTGCTATACTAAATTTAGAAGATAAATCTGGTATTTTAGAAACCAATTTAAATATTTCGGGAATCGATTTAATAACAGGAGAAAATTTTGCTATAGAAAATATTTTCAATATAAATAAAAATCCTATAATTTTGAAACTATAATTAAAATTTTTATGTTATAATAATATAAATAATCTATAGGAAGGTGTTCAAAATGGGTTTTTTTGATAAATTAAAAAATGGTCTGGCAAAAGCACGAGAAAACGTTTTTGGTAGTATAAAAACTTTATTTTCAGGAAAAATTCTTGACGACGAATTACTTGAAGAACTTGAAGAGTTATTGATAACTTCAGATATGGGAATGGAAACTACCAATAATATATTATCAGAATTAAAAAAACGTTATAAAAAAGACAAAACAGAAGATTCTCTGATACTTCTTAGAGATATAATGGTAGAAAATCTTAGTAGCGAAGAATTTGTTGAAAAACCAATTAATAAACCTCACGTTATTTTTGTTGTTGGGGTAAATGGAAGCGGAAAAACGACATCTATAGCAAAAATATCTAATAGATATATAAAAGATGGTAAGACTGTAGTTATAGCTGCAGCTGATACTTTTAGAGCAGCTGCTATAGAGCAAATTAAACATTGGGGAGAAAAAGTAGGTGCAACGGTCATTTCCCATACGAAAGGTTCTGATGCGGCTTCTGTGGCTTATGATTCTTTAATTCATGCTAAATCAAAGAATAAAGATATCGTTATAATTGATACTGCCGGAAGACTTCACACAAATTCAAATTTAATGGAAGAAATGAAAAAAATAAAAAGAGTCATTTCTAAAGAGCTTCCTAATGCTCCTCATGAAACACTTTTAGTAATAGATGGAACTACAGGACAAAATGGTATTGCACAAGCTAAACTTTTTAAAGAAGCAGTAGATGTTTCGGGAATTATTTTAACGAAACTTGATGGAACTGCAAAAGGCGGGGTTGCATTTTCTATTTATACTCAATTAGGTATACCTATAAAAATGATCGCTGTCGGAGAAAAAGAGGATGATTATCAAATGTTTGATCCTAAAATGTATTGTGACGCTTTGTTAGGAATTGAGGAAAAACAATGAAAGAATTTTGGTATGATATTTCTGAATGTCCTTTCTGCAAAAACCATATTGAGCATGCAAAAGTATCCACAACTGCTGAAAAAGTATCCAAATATGACCAAGACCTAAAACCGGTTTATTCTGGTCCTAACGTCTTAAAGTTTTCTATAGTTACTTGTCCGAAATGTAATTTCACTTTCAATATTAACGATATGAAAATTTATGAAAAATATCTTTCAAGTTTTAAAACATACAGGGAAAAGATAGAGGTTTTTTTGAAATCTCTTGACAGCAAAACAATACCAGTGATTGATAATTCTGAAAGAAAAAGTGATTTTTTTTATTCACAACAACTTATAATAAATGCTGAAATAATGGCAATTTTTGAACGACCTCTGGATAGTGCTAAAGCTTTGCTAAAACTTTCATGGCTTTATCGTGAAAATGGAGAAGAAAATAAAGAATTAAAAATTCTTAATGATGTGTTGTATTTAGCAGAAACGTTTTTCTCTAAAGCAGAAACTGATGCTGAAACTATTTTTGCTTTATTTTATCCAGGTTATATTCATTACAGATTTGGCAGAAAAAAAGAAGCTGCTTCTTTTTTTGATAAACTTAGAAGAATGTACGGTAATTCTACAAATCCATATATAAAAGCAGCAAAAACTTTGAGGAGTGAGTTATCTTGAAAAAAAGTGTGTACTTGTTAATTTTTTTATTTATTTTTATCTTTTCGGGTTGTACTATATTTCAAGAAAAACCAGAAACACCTAAAGTTCCTGTAGATGAATTTGAAATATTTAAAAAAGAAATACAAAAAGAAATTAACGATTTAAACAATATGTTTTTTTCATTAGAATCAAGAATTTTAAGGGCAGAAAATAATTTAAATGACTTAACAGAAAGAGTTTATAGAATAAGAACCGCTAATAATTTTGAAGAAGATTTTATAAAAGAATCAAGAGACTCTTTTTCCTCAATAAAAAATAGATTAGAAAATTTAGAATCTCTCATTTTTGAAAACACCAGTAATTTTAGCGAAAAAAATCAGACTTATTCATATTTTTCCGATTTCACTACAAAAGAAGATTTTGCAATGTTAAATACAAAAATTGATTTTTTTGAAAATTCTTTAGATTCTCTTTTAAAAGATATAGAAAAACTGGAAAAAAGTGTAGAGGTTGTTCAAACAATTTCTGTTCCATCAGATTTGATAAAAAGAATAGAAACTTTAGAGTTTAGTAGCAACGAAATGGAGAAATTATATTCAGCAATAATAAGAAATACTGAAAATTTAGGAGACGAAATTTCTAATTTAAAAAAAGCTCAAAATAATTTTTCTGCATATATAGAAAATGTAATATTTAAAGAAGATATTTCTACTATTTATGAAAGCTTTAATAATTTGAATCAAAGATTAAATGAAATGGAAAAAATTTATGAAGAATCTGATTTTTATTTTCTTCAGAACGGTAATTTAAAAGAATTAATTGAAAAACAATTTAGCAACTACAATTTTGAATCAGTAATTTCTAGCATGGTCCAATATCAAACAGAGCAAGCTGTATCAAAATTTTATTATAAAACAGAATCAGATAGTATTTTAAGAATATCTGAATTAGAAAAAAATGTTACAGAATTACGAAAAAATTATAATAATTTAAATTATGATTTTCAAAAAATCCTTACAAGGCCTGAAAATTCTTTTAATGAAAGGTACGGATCTTTAATAAATGATTTTGAAAAACGAGTTAATACACTTTTATTTTCTCTTGGGGATGCACATTTTCAAAATATTTTTGAAAATAAAAATGAAATACTTTACGAAGTAAAATCCGGAGATACTTTAAGCGGTATTTCTGTAGCGTTTGATTTAGGAAAAAATGGTGTTCAACTAATTATGGCCGCTAATGATATTACTAACGCCAATTCTTTAAGGGTAGGACAAAAACTTATAATTCCTATTAATAACATAGAAAATTATATTAACTGGCCTTTAAACTCTACAAAACCTGTAGAATTTGATAGGATTGTAGTTAAGTTTGGCGAAAGAATAGGCACTGGTATTTCAAGTGGTATAGGAATAATTCCAAATAATGATGAAAGATTGTACCCTATTCTACCTGGGAAAATTATTGAAACTGGTTTAACTCAAAATAATAAATGGTTTGTAAAAATAGATCACGGTAATTCCATAACAAGTGTTTCTTCTGGAATGGAAACTTTATATGTAGGTAATGGTTCGTGGGTAGGCACAAATACAGACTTAGGTCTAGTTAAAAAAGATGAATTAATATTAATAGAGCTTTGGAAAGCGGGAGAACCTAAAGATCCTTTAAAATTATTTTTCAGAACTTCTGGTTCTTATGTGGCTACTTATTATACTGAGTGGGATGATAAATTAGTTCATGACCCTACTTTTAGATTAACTTTTTCAGGTAAAAAACCCGAATCATGGAGATCTATTGCGGCTGATCCTTCAGTTCTTCCTATTGGTACTGTTGTATATATTCCTGAACTTTCGGATAAACCAAATAAAGGTTTTTTTGTAGTAGAAGATACCGGCGGAAAAATTATAGGAAATAAAATTGATATTTATGTTAACGATGTTAGACTTGCCCAATTAAAAGAAAATGTTTCTATTTATATAGTTGGAATTTTATGATCTGATAAAATATTGTCCATAATTATTAGGAGGACTTAAAATGGGATTAACAGTTAAAAGTAGTTATGCTCTTAAAGCTTTATTTGAATTAGCTTCACTTAATACTGAAGGGGTTAAAAAAGTTTCAATTGCAGAGTTATCGGAAAGACAACATATTCCTAAAGATTTTTTAGAAAAAATTTTCAGTGAATTAAGAGAAGCGGGAATTTTGAAATCTATTCGTGGAAGGTATGGAGGATACGTTCTTATAAAATCTCCAGAATCTTTAAAAATAAGTGAAATAGTTAATGTTCTCGACAAACCTTTTCAATCATATGAGTGTATTGAAGGGCAATGTAAGGTTGATGCAAATTGTGCCGTTGAATTCGTTTGGAAAAGAGTTCATAATGCAATGATGATTGAATTAAATAAAATGACTTTGGCGGATGTTATAAAAAATGGAAAAATTTTACTTAAAAGTTCAGAAGGTGATCAAAAATATAATGAAAAATAAAAAAGTTTTAATGTTAATGAGTGGCGGAGTAGACAGTTCTGTTGCTGCTCAAAAAATTATAGAAGAAGGTTATGAGATTGTTGGGATACATTTTAAAACTGTTGATGATATAATATTTTCTTTAATTCCAGAAAAAACTAAAGTTTGTTGCAGCCCTTCAGATACTGCGGATGCTTTTAAGGTCGCTAAAAATTTAGGAATTAAAGATTTTAGAGTGGTAGATATTAAAGAAGATTTTAAGATTAAAGTTATTGATTATTTTATTAATGAGTATAAAAGCGGAAGAACTCCTAACCCTTGTATAATATGCAATAGATTTTTTAAGTTTGGAAAAGCTTTAGAAATAGCAGAAGAAATAGGTGCTGATTATGTTTCTTCAGGCCATTATGTTTTAAATGAATATTCAAAAAAATACAATTGCAATGTTTTAAGAAAAGGTGTTGATAAATATAAAGATCAGTCTTATTTTTTATCAATGATAAAAAAGGAATATCTTAAAAAACTTTATTTTCCACTTGGAAAATTGACTAAAGACGAAATAAGAAAAACTGCTAAAGATATGGAAATAATTGTTGCAGATAAACCCGATAGTCAAGAACTGTGTTTCATACCAGACAATGATTATAAGAGGTATTTGAGAGATTCTGGTTTAGAAAATGTAGAAGGCAAGGTGTTTAATTTAGACGGAGAACATATAGGCAATCATTCTGGTTATACTAATTATACCATTGGTCAAAGAGCTGGAATTAATTATTTTAAATCAGCGGGAGTAAAATTACACGTTCTTTCAATTAATCCCATAAAAAACACTATAATTGTTGCTCCTACAGAAAAACTTTATACTAAATATTTAAAAGCTTATAATTTAAACACTTTTGTTGACTTTGAAGAAGTATCAGGAAGTTGCAGAATAAGAAAATCAAATGAAGAAAAACCTGCTTTAATAAGAAAATCAAATGATAACGAAGTGGAAGTTTTCTTTCAAGAAGATATTTTCGCTGTTACCCCCGGTCAATTTGCTGTTTTCTATGACGAAGCTGGTTTTATATTGGGCTCGGGCATTATAAAATAAAAGATGTTTTTCATTAAAATATAACAATAACTTAATTGACATATCTTTTTTTTATCTGTTATAATGTAATTACCTTTTACTCAGTTTTGGGGATTGCCGCCTTAAACTTGGTTAGAGGAATATTAAATTTTGGAGGTATTATAAAATGGCTAGAGGTTTAGACTTAGAAAGAAAAGAAGAAATTATTCAAGAGTTTCAAATCAATGAAAAAGATACAGGCTCTATTGAAGTTCAAGTTGCTCTTGTAACTGCAAGAATAAAACATATTACTGATCATTTAAAAAAACATCCTAAAGATTTTCATTCAAGAAAAGGTCTTATGACAATGGTTGGTAAAAGAAGAAAAATGTTGAAGTATATCAAAAAAGAAAAACCTGAACTTTATCAAGAAATTACAAAAAAATTAGGAATAAGATCAAAAATATAAACTTACTAAACGGGGCTAATAAAAATGCCCCGTTTTCTATACTTTTTTAATAAAATATGGTAAAATATATTGAAATGAAATTTATAAAAGAGGTGAATTAAATGCTGGAATATAAAATTTGGGAAAAAGAGATCTTTGGTAGAAAATTAAAAATAGAAAATGGGAAAATGGCAAAACAATCTCATGGTTCAATTTATTTAACTTTTAATGAATCTTCACTACTAATAACGGTTAATGCTTCTGAAAATGCTAAAATTGGGATTGATTTTTTACCTTTAACAGTAGAATTTCAAGAAAAATATTATGCAGTTGGAAAGATTCCGGGTGGTTTTTTAAAAAGAGAAAACAGACCAAGCGAAGAAGCTATTTTATCTTCAAGACTTACTGATAGACCTATAAGACCTTTATTCCCTAAAAATTTTCGTAATGAAATTCAAGTTATATCAACTGTTTTATCTATGCTTAGCGATGATAGCATTGAAACTTGGAGTATAACAGGAGCTTCTTTAGCCTTAAATATCTCTCCTATTCCTTTTAAAGGAGTTGTTTCGGCTGTTAGAGTAGGATATATTGCAGGGAATTTTGTCGCTTTTCCTACAGAAGAACAATTAAAAAATTCTGAAATAGATATAGTTGTTGCTGGAACCAAAGAGGCTGTAACAATGGTTGAAGGAGAATCTTTAGAAGTATCTGAAAAAATTATGGTAGATGCTTTATTTTTTGCTCATGATTGTATAAAAGAGCTTATTTCATTCCAAGAAGAAGTTATTTCGAATTTTAACATTGAAAAATGGGAAGTTGAAGAAATAGAAGAACCTAAAGAATTTATAGAAGATTTTAAAAAACTAATTAATAAAGAAGAACTTATAAAAAGAATGTTAGTTATTGGTAAAAAAAATAAAGACAAACAGATAAGCGAGTTTAAAAAATCTGTTTTTAGTCAATTTGAAGAATTATATCTTGAAAAATGGGGAGAAAGTTTTTATACTGAAAAAAGATATCTTCTTAAAGAAGCTTTTGAAGAAGAATTTAAAAGTATTTTGAGAAAAAGAATTATTAACGAGAAAAAAAGATCAGATGACAGACACCCTGATGAAATTAGAAATATAACTTGCGAAATTGGTTTAATACCAAGAATACATGGTTCTGCATTGTTTACAAGAGGAGAAACTCAATCATTAGGTATTATAACTTTAGGTACTTCTGTTGATGTTCAAATAATTGATAATATTTTTAGCGATGTAGATAAAAGGTTTATGCTTCATTATAATTTCCCACCATATAGCACAGGTGAAGTTAAACCTTTAAGAGGCCCTGGAAGAAGAGAGATTGGTCACGGTCATTTAGCTGAAAGGGCTCATAAAAATTTAATTCCAAATGAAGATTCTTTCCCGTATACTGTAAGAGCGGTTTCTGAAGTTCTTGAATCTAACGGTTCTTCTTCAATGGCGAGCGTTTGTTCTGTTTCTCTTGCGTTAATGGATGCGGGTGTTCCGATAAAAAAACACGTTGCAGGAGTTGCAATGGGTTTGATTTATGAAGATGGAGAATATGAAGTTTTAACAGATATATTGGGAATAGAAGATCATCTCGGAGATATGGATTTTAAAGTTACTGGTACGAAAGATGGTATAACAGCTTTTCAAATGGATGTAAAAATTGATAAAATTGACAAAGAAATCATGACTGTTGCTTTAGATAAAGCAAAAACTGCTAGAGAAAAAATTTTAGGTTTGATGTATGATACTATACAAGAACCTAGAGCTGAATTATCTCCTTTTGTTCCAAAAATAAGAACGACTACAATTCCTGTTAATAAAATCGGAGAAGTTATTGGGCCTGGCGGAAAAATAATCAAGGGAATAAATGAAAAATTTAATGTGGAAATATCTATAGAAGATACAGGTTTTGTTAAAGTGAGTTCTTTCGAGTTAGAAAACGTAGAAAATGCAATTAAACACATAAACAATCTTGTTTTGGAACTTGAAAAAGGTCAAGTTCATAATGGTGTTGTAAAAAGAATTGAAAAATATGGATATTTCGTTGAAATTGTACCAGGGAAAGTAGGGTTATTACATGGTTCAAACCTTCTAAATAAGGAATCTAAACCACAAATTGGAGATAAAATAAAGGTTGAAATTATTTCATTGGAAAATCAAGGAAAATTTCAGCTAAAACAAATTGATTGATTAAATAATAATAATAATAATAATAATAATAATAATAATAGTTTTTTGGAGGGTTTGAATTGTATAAAGTTAATAAACTAAATAATGGAATGGATTTAATTTTTGTTAAAAGAGATTCTATGAGAAGTGCTTCGGTTATGTTTTGTATAAAAGCCGGTTCTGTACATGAAGAAAACGAAAATGCTGGTGCCGCACATTTTATAGAACATATTGCTTTTAGAAAAACTAAAAATAGAAATATTATAGAAATTAAAAAGCCTATCGAAGAAGCGGGTGGCAGTATTAATGCTTTTACATCAAAAAATCTAACTGTTTTTTATTCTAAAATTCCCACTTTGGAACTAGATACTGCAATTAATATACTTAGCGATATTTCCTTCAATGCTAGTCTTGAAGAAGATGATATTGAGAAAGAAAAAAAGATAGTACTTGAAGAAATTGCCATGTATGATGATGATCCAATTGATATTGCTTTTGAAAATCTTTTTAAAAATATTTATGATGAAGATTTTGCCAGACCTGTTTTAGGATTTAAAGAAACTGTTTTAAATTTTGATAAAAAAATTTTGAATAATTATTATTCAAAATTTTATGTTCCAAACAATACTGTTGCAGTAGTAGTTGGTGGTTTTGATGATGAAAAAGTGATCAATCTTTTTGAAAAAATAAAAATAAATTCTAATTCTTTAAAAAATGAGTTTAAAAGCCCTATTTTAAAAAAAGAAGATATCCTTGTAAAAAAAACTAAAAAAGAACTGTCTCAAAATTATATAATTAATGCATTCGAAGCTCCTTCAAAAAATAGCAAATATTATTATTCGACTTTAGTTTTAAATACTATATTTGGAAGTGGTATGAGCTCTCTCCTCTTTACTAAAATTAGAGAAGAAGAAGCTTTAGTATATGAAGTTGCTTCTGAATATAATGCATATTTGAATAGTGGGTTATTTTTAATTTTTGCAGCTACTTCAAGCGAAAATCTTGATACATATAATAAAAAACTTGATGAATTAATTAATAATTTTCATAAAAGAGAAGATTTGAACGAGTGGTTTAATTACGGCAAAAAAAGACTAATTGGAAAATTAACTATCGATATAGAAAGCAATATAGCTTTAGGAATGAATGCTTTAGAGTCGTATTTAACTAACGATAGAATTGTAACTATAGATGAAACTATAAACAAAATAATGGAAGTTACAATAGAAGATGTAGTTGATTCTGCTAAATATATCTTTTCTAATTATAAGTATAGATCTTTTTTAAATCCTGGCAAATAAAAATCAGGGGGGTTCAAAATGAAAAAAATATTTGCAAAAGAAGTAACTCCGGGTACTATTTTATCTGAGGATGTTGTAAAAAATTCTATTATTCTTTTATCTAAAGGTAGTGTTTTAACCGCTAAAGATATTAATCAGCTTATAAAAAACAACGTGAAAGAAATTTTTGTCTACGATGAAAATGATTTTGAAGCCACTTCTGATATTAAGGTTGAGTTTAAAGAAATTCCTCCTGTTATAGAGGCAAAAAAGTATAAAAAATGGACTGAACAATTTGAAATTGTTAAAGATATTACTAAACTTGAAAAAGATTCTACGGAATTAAATACTGTAGTAGAAGATATATATAAAAGTTTTGTAAAAAAAGAAGATGTAGTGCTGAATTTGTTTCATTCTATTAGCAACGAAAATCTTTCTTCTCACAGTATAAATACAGCTATAATTTCTACTATAATTTCCGTGCATTTAAAAATGCCTTATATTTTTACTTTTCAATTGTTAAAAGCAAGTTTGCTTCATGATATCGGATATTCTTTTTTAAGCGAAAGAGTTATACTTGACTTTGAAAATCTTGATAATCAAATAGTAAGATCTCACGTTATCTCTGGATATAAAGTGTTTCAAAGTTTAAAAAAAGAAATTTCTAAAGAAGCTGTAGAATCCATTTTATATCACCACGAAAGATATGATGGGAAAGGCATAATAATGGGCTTAAAAGCTGAAAGAATTAATCCTTTAGTTAGAATTCTTCAAATTGGAGATGCCTATGACTCTCTTATAGAAACAAGCAAATCTCCTTATGAAGCAATGAGTTATTTGCTTTCTCAAGCTGGAAAAATGTTTGATCCTTTTTATGTTAGTACATTTTTTTCAATTGTAGGATTATATCCCACTGGCACACAAGTTATTTTAAATAATGGAAAAAATGCTGTTGTTACAAAAAAGGGTAAGGCCGCTGTATTTCCTGTTGTAAGTGTTGAAGGACAAATTGTTGAAACGGGGCCGGAAACAGGCATATTTATAAAAGAGGTATTTAAAAGTTGAGTATTTTCAAAGATGTTGACAAAATAGAATCGTGGAAATATATTTTAGCCACGGAAATTCCTTTTTTAAAGTTAAAAAAGGGTACAATTATAAATGATTATATTAAAATAAGCCTTAAAAAAAATGGGGTTTTTATTGTTCCTGTTTTTCAAAATAAGGCTAGTGAAGTTAGTGTTATTGACAAAAAAATTATTGAAAAATCTTATGCGGTTATAAAAGAAAAATTTCAAAAACTTCAAATAGATAGCAAAATTAATGCTGAAATAATAGATGAAATTTCTCAGGGGATTTCTGATAGCATTGATAAAAATTTTGGTGATTTTTTATATCTACCTTTAAAAAAATTGAAGGATTTTGACGAATACACCTTCACTCATAGTCTTAATGTTGGTACAATTGCTGCTTTAATTGCCAAGTCAATGAATCTTCCTAAAAAAACTTTAAACAAAGTTGTAATTTCAGGAATTTTACATGATGTAGGAAAATCAAAATTAAATGTCGATATATTAAATGCCCCAAGAAAATTAACTCTTGAGGAATTCAAACATATAAAAGATCATGTTATATACGGAAAAAATATTCTTCTAGAAAATAATGTTACAGATAAAGAGATAATAGACGGTGTTTTATATCATCATGAGAGATATGACGGCAATGGTTATCAATCAGGTCTTATAAACAATGAAATACCTTTGTTTGGAAAGCTGATAGGAATTGCTGACATTTATGATGCCTTAACTTCCAGAAGAACTTACAAGGATATTTGGAATAATTATAAAGTTGTTTCTCATATAATTCAAAATTCCTGTAAAATGTTTGATCCTACAATAATTAATTATTTCTTGAAAATATTTGGTCTTTATCCACCCGGAACAATTGTTCAGTTGAATGATAGAAGAACAGGTACTGTAGTTGCCTCAAGAAAAGATAATGAACTTCAACCACTTGTTCAGATAGGCTCTACTGTAATTGATTTAAAAGAAAAGGGAATGTTTATTCTCAATGCTTTGGAAGGGGATGAAAACTTTGAATAACAAAATTTCTGAAAGCCTCGAGAATTACTTAAGGGCTGTTTATATTTTGCATATTGATGGAAAAATTCCAAGAATAAAAGATATTTCAAAAATGCTTGAGGTTAGAGACGCTTCTACTGTTGAGGCTATTAAAAAACTTGAATTGATGGAATATGTTTTTCATGAAAAGTACGGTTATATTAATCTTACAGAAAAAGGCTTAAATTCTGCCGAACGCGTTTACAGAAAATATATTACTTTAGTAGATTTTTTTGTAAATATTTTAAATCTTTCTAAAGAGGAAAGTTATAAACTTGCTTGTGGTATTGAACATCACATGACAGAAGATTTTTTTCTTTCTCTTGAAGCCTTGATGATATTTTTGAAAAAAAATACTATTGAATACAAAAAAATTCAATCTTTTATAAAAAAATATAAAAAAGAGCTTCCTCATGTATTCAGAACAACTCTTGATGAAATTGAAATTGGAGAAGAAGCAAAAATTTTAAGTGTGTCTGGTACTCAAGTAGAGAAAGAAAAAATTTTTAAGGCGGGTATAACGCCCGGTTTACTTGTTATTGTTAAATCTAAAACAGAAGAAACAATTGAAGTTGATATCAACTCAAAAACTAACTTTATTTCAATGGAAAATTCAAAATTAATAATTGTTGAATAGGAGGAATAAAATGCTTTCAAAAATTAAAAAAGCTTCGGATTTTATAAAAGAAAATATTTCTGAAAGACCCTTAATCGGTTTAATATTGGGATCAGGACTTGGATATATCGCAGATAAAATTGAAAACAAACAAGAATTTAGATATGAAGATATCCCAAATTTCCCTCTTTCTACTGTTCAAGGGCATGAAGGCAAATTGGTAATAGGTACTCTAGAAGGCGTTCCTGTAGCTGCTCTTAAAGGCCGTTTTCATGCTTATGAAGGACATGGAATGAAAAACATTACTTTCCCTATCTATTTTATGCGTGAAATAGGTGTCAAAGGGGTAATTTTAACTAATGCTGCTGGTGGAGTAAATAAAACATACACTCCGGGAGATATAATTGCTGATACAGACTTTATCAACTTTTCTTTAGATAACCCCCTTATAGGGCCTAATTATGATGAATTAGGAGTTAGATTCCCTCCTATGGCTGAACCTGTAGATCATAAATGGCTCAAAAGAACTCAAGCTATTTGTAAAGAAAATGGAATAAATATTAAAGAAGGAACATACGTATGGGTTTTAGGGCCATGTTATGAAACTCCTGCAGAAATTAAAATGTTTGAAAAATTTGGCGGAGATCTTGTTGGAATGTCTACTGTTCCTGAAGTTATAGCTTGTAATCATGCGGGTTTAAAAGTTATTGCTTTTTCTGCTGTTACAAATTTTGCATCAGGAATATTACCCGAACCCTTAAACCACAACGATGTTATTAAAGCTGCAGATAAAATTAAACCTGTTTTTGAAAAAGTTGTTAATTACGCTATAAAGATGTTTTAAGGAGGAAATTATTTTGAAAGATAAAATTATTAATGAGATAAAAAATGCTTCTTCTATATTAGTCGCAGGTCATATAGGACCTGATGGTGATGATGTTAGTTCAGTTGTATCTCTTGTTATGATATTAGAAAAAATTGGAAAAAATGTTATAGGGGTTATTGATGATGAAATACCTGATTATTTAAAAGGATTTAATTTAGTTGATGAAAAAATACGAGATTTTGATTGTGTAAAAAATAATCCTTCTTATTTGATAATTGTTGTAGATGCTTCTTCACCAGATAGAGTAGGCCGGGTTGAAGAATTATTTGAGTTTAGAAGAACTGCTGTTATTGATCATCACGCTACTAATACAAATTTTTGTAATGTAAATTGGGTTGATTCAAGCTATGCTTCTACTGCTCAAATGGTTTATGAAATCGGCAAATCTCTTGATGTTAATTATGATAAAGAGATTGCTACAATTAACTTGCTAGGTATTGCTACCGATACGGGATTTTTCAGATATTCAAATACAGGTGAAAAAGTTTTTTCAGCGTGTATGGAATTAACAAAATTAGGTGCTGATATTGCTGAAATAAGCAATAAAATTCTTGAAAACAAACCATTGGAACATTTGATGCTAACAAAAGAATATATAAACAATATGGGATTCAATAATTCTAAATCAATTGTTTATTCATTTTGTAGATTATCTGATATAGAAAAATATGGTATTTCTCCTACTAACACACCTCCTTTTGTCGGGGAATTACGTTCTTTAAAAGGGGTTGAAGTAGCAATAATGTTTAACGAAGCTGAAGAAAATCTTTTTCATGTGTCTTTAAGATCAAAAAAATATGCGGATGTTTCTAAAATAGCTTTCGAAATGGGAGGCGGCGGACATCCAAGAGCTTCTGGTTTTTCTTTAAAAACAAAAAATTTAAATGAAGAAATCAAAATAATCGTTCAAAAAATAGAATCTTTATTGTGAGGTGAAATAATATGCTTTACATAATGCTTTTTATTCTTTGGCTAATTCTCGTTGGAGAAGTTACTGATTTTTCTATAATTACAGGAATAATTTTTATGTTTGTTTCGGTATATATAACAAATCTTTTTTATCCTGAAAAAACAAGAGTCCTTGTAAAAATAAGCATTATGACTATAGGTTCTATTATTGATATGTATAAAACAACTTTTCAGTTTATTCCTTTAATTTTTAAAAAACATTATTCAGGACTTACAAGATTTAATTCTAAAAATATGACGGAAATTGAAAAAGTTGCTGTTTCTAATTGTATAACCTTGACTCCAAAAACACTTTTTATTGATGAGGATATCGAAGAAGATAGTTTAATTATTCACATTGTTGCCAAAAGCCTCGAAGAAGCTCATTCTTCGAAAGATGTTTGGGAAGGTGAACTGTTCTGATTGTTATTATTCAAATTTTAATAATTATTTCTATGGCCTTAACTCTATTAAAACTAATTAAAGGTCCTACACAATGGGACAGGCTTGTTGCTTTCAATTCTTTTTCTTCAAAAGCATTACTTATAATGATTCTTTATACATTTTGGAGTAATCAATTTTATCTATTAGACATGATTATTATTCTTATAATATTAAACTTATGGGGAGTTTTGATTGCTGTAAGATTCCTTTCAAAGGGAGGAAAGAAAAAATGATTTCCGATATTTTATTATTTTTTGGTTTAATACTAGTTGTTATAGGAAGTTTTGGTTTTTTAAAAATGAAAGATTTTTTTTCTAATCTTCAGGCTATAAGTATTTCTGATACTGTAGGATTATTTACAGTAGTAATAGCTTTAATAATAAAATATCCTGAACATTTCGCAAAGCTACTGATAATTGCTCTTCTTATATTAATAACAGACCCTATCACTTCACATGTCGTTGCTTTAGGGGCTACAAGAGCAGGTTTAAAAGTTGGTGAAAAAAAGAAATGACTTTAACGATTTATTTTTTGTTTTTTATTTTAATAATAATAGCTTTTTACGTAGCTGTACAAGATAATCATATAAATGCTCTGTTAAGTTACGGAGCATTTGGTACAATAATTTCACTTTTGTTTTTTACTATGAATGCTCCAGACGTTGCAATAGTTAATTTGACTGTTGGAGCAGCTTTCATTTTTTTTATTTATGTAATTGCAATAAAAAAAGTTGCAAAGGTAAAAATTTATTTTATATCAGCTCCATATCTTGTCGAATTTATTGATGGGCAAATGAAAGGATTTGAACATCATATTTTAAAAGAATTTTTAGATGAAAAAAGACTTGATGTTGATTATATTGAAATAGAATCTGAAAAAGCTATAGAAACACTTAAGAAAAAAGGGGATATTCTAATTGGAGGATTTGTTGTAGAAGAAGATATTCCCGACGTTGTCAAGTCAGAACATTTTCTTCCCACAAAGTTAATTTCTTTTGGTCATCCTTTGAAAACAGATTTTGGTACTTATTACAAAAATATTGAAAGACAGTATTATAAAGATTTTGAAAATGATTTTGTTGTTGATGTCATAAGGTTTAAATATTTAATGTATACAGGAAAAAAATTTGAAACAGCAAAAACAACCGAAATATTGAATACAGGTTATACTATACTTTTTAGCAAAAATAAAGAATTTTTAGCAAAAGAATTTGACGAATATTTATTAAACCTTAAAAATGATAAAGATTATTATAACGAGCTTATAAGGAGGTATATAGGATGAAAAAGAAAATTATTGCTTTGTTTCTAATAATTCCTATTTTTTTATTGCTCGCTTTTTATATGGAAATAGGAGATGCGCAAAGTCCTTATACAGCTCAAGAAATTTTGGTTGAAAATGGCTCTATAAATATGGTAGCAGCTATAGTTTTAGATTATAGGTTATTCGATACTTTTTTCGAAGTTTTAGTTTTTACTCTAGCAGTAACAGGCGTTTCTTATTATGTTAAAAAACTACCTGTTGTGAGTGATTCGGATTTTGAAAAAACATCGATAACAGTCAATGTTTTTGCTCCTATTATGTTTCAAATGATAGTTCTTGTTTCATTATATGTAGCTGTTGCCGGACATATTGGACCTGGAGGTGGATTTGCTGCAGGAGTTATTCTTGGAACGGGATTACTAGGAGTTACTTTTGTAAAACCTATGGAAGATATAGAAAAAATTTTTATTAAATCAAAAATTGAAAAATATAAAATAATAACCCCTTTTTTAATTGCTATTTATGGGATATTAGGAATAGTTTGGGGAGATTCTTTTTTTACTAATATTCCGCTTGTAGGACAACCTGGGAAATTGCTCAGTGGTGGTGCTATTATAATTTTAAATTTATTGATAGGTTTTGAAGTCTTTGCTGGAACGTGGACTATACTATATAAATTTATTAAACACAGGGGGATGTTATAATGAGTTATGAAATTCTTTCCTTGTTAGTTTTTTTTATAGGTCTTTTTGGTCTTATTACAAAAAAAGATATGATATTAAAACTTGTAAATTTAGGGATACTTCAATCATCGGTAGTTTTATTTTTTGTTTCTATCGCTTTTAAAGGGGACGCTCCTATCATAATAACTTCAGATATTTCAAATTATTCAGATCCTTTAATTCATTCTTTTTTGCTTACTGTAATAGTAATCGGCTTCGCTAATTTAGCTTTAATGCTTGTTTTTTCAATGATTCTTTCTAATAAGATTAAAACGCATGTTGTCAAGGAAATAGAAGCTAAAATAGAATAAAAGGACGGTTAAAAATATTGTTTTTGCTATCAAGTATTTTTCCTATATCTATGGCTATTCTCTCTTATATTTTTAATAAATATCATAAAATATTTATTCTTATTTCTTATATAGGAATTTTTATTTCTTTAATTATTTCAAAAACTCCTCAAAGTTATATTCCTGGAGATTGGTCTTCTTCTAATGGAATAGAATTTTTTTTTGATAACGAAATAAAAATTGTTTTAATTTGTTTTATGTTTTTTTCAGCATTTATATACTTACGATTTTTTAAAAATAAAAATCATGAATTTACTTTATTATGGTTAATATTAAATGGAAGTCTAAATAGTTTTTTTATGAGTAGAGATTTTTTCAATATTTATGTTCATATAGAATTAATTTCTATGATTGTATTTTTAATTCTTGCTATGGATAAAGATTCAACAAGAATTTGGATTTCGCTTAAATATATGCTTATGAGTTCTGTAGCTCTTAACTTTTATTTAATTGGAGTTGGAATGTTTTATTCTAATACTGGAACTTTAAATATAACTTTGAGCTTAGAATTTTCTAAACCACTTTTTTCTCAAAGTTTTATTATAACAGGTCTTTTAATAAAATCAGGGGTTTTTTTCCTTTCAGGATGGTTACCATCTGCTCAATCAGAGGCTTCAGAAGGGGTTCCTTCTATATTGTCTGGAATAGTTGAAAAAATAGGACTATGGGTAATTTATCTAATTTTTCCATTATTAACTTTTGAAGTGAAAAATTTTTTACTTTATTTTGGAATAATTAGTGCAATTCTTTCTTCTATATTTACATTTTTACAAATTGACCTTAAAAAATTACTAGCATATTCTACAATGACGCAGATGAGTTATGGTTTAATTATAATTGCCGTTAGACCTGAATTTTTTCCTATTTTTCTAATTTATGATATGTTTTCAAAAGGCATATTATTCTTACTTGCGGATGATTTAAATGAAAAGTTTGGATCAAAAAATCTTGAAAAATTAAAAAATGTAAAAATATCTATTGTTCCATATATTATATTTTTTATATTACTATTTAATATAGGAGGTGTTTTTCCTTCTAATTTATATAAATTAAAATCATCTTTGATTATTCCTTTAATTATTGAAGTAAATATATTTATTTTTGGAATGTATTTCACAAAATTGTTTAAAACTTTCCATATTTCAAAAAAATTTGGGTTCAAATATTTATATCTTTTATTAGTAACACCTGTAATATTATATATAACTTATATAAAATATAATTTTGAAATATCAAAAATAACTTATCAATATTTGTTATTTTTTGGTGGCGTTATTTTTTATCTTTTAATATTCAAAAAAATAAAGTTCAAACCTATAAATATTTATTCCTTTGAAAATTCTTTGATTTATCAAATTGCATTTCTTTTAATATTTTTTATAATAGAATCTTTATCTAGAATTTAAAATTTTATGATAATTTTAAACTTCGTATGTTAAAATTGGTGGAAGTTGAAAGAGAAAAAGTTAAATGATGTAATAAATTTTTTAAAATTAAAAAGTGAGGTGGATTTAATGGAAATGAAGTGGTGGATTCTTATTGGGGTTTTAGCTACGGCATTGGTAGGCGGATTAGCTTATTTATTAGTACCTGCACAATCTGAAACTGTAGAGCATCATGTTGTAGCACGAGAAGAACAAACAAATGAGATAGTTTCAGATTCAAAAATAGTTAAAACTTTAATTACTTCTGAATTTAAATTTGAAGGTGAAAACATGAAAGCAGAAATAATTATTTCTAATATTAGAATTCACATGCCAAGAATTATTTTTACTGATGAAAATGGTAAAAATATTTCAAGAGTTGAAAAATTCCCATTCTATATTCATTTTGGGGTTGGTGAAAGAAATACTGGTGGATATTCAATTAACATTTTAAAACATGAAAAAGATGTTGACGAAAAAGTTATTTTTATTGACGCTTTCTTAAAAGAACCTGGAATGGGAGAATTTGTTACTACAGCATTTTCATATCCTTCAGCAGCTTTAAAAGTAATAGATGATTTAGACTCTGGAGAATGGACTGTTATAGTGAATATCTCGAGAAAAGATGGCGACGGATACAAATTAACTGAAAAAATAAATATTAATTAATTTTAAAAAATGCGGTTGAAAATTCAACCGCATTTTTTCTCATAAATTTACAAATTCTATTATTTTATTGTAAAAAGCTTTTTCGTTATAAATACATTCAAACAACTCATGCTTACCTTTTTCAAAAGAAACTTTTGTAATGTTATCTTGAATTATTTTATCATACTCTGAAACATTAATTATTTTATCTTCTTTCCCATATAGCAATAACGTTGGTAATTTTAATTCCTCTATTCTTTCAAGCGCTTTCTCTGCTTCATTAAACATCATTAAAACAGTTCTTATAGTAATTTTATCATGTACCAAAATATCATTTTTATATTTTTCAATAGCATTAGGATTTGTGGATAAATCCTCAAGTTTTATTCTATTGGATATCTGCATTTTTTTAAATATCTTTAAAAAAGCTAAAAGCACTTTATTCTTAGCAATATTTCCTATTGCAGGGTCTGACAATATAAGTTTTTCAGGTTTTTTTTCAGTAAATTGACAAAATCTTGTTGCCAATAACCCTCCTAAAGAATGTCCAAATAAAATATAATTATCCGGAATATAGTTTTCAATATATTTAAATAATTCTTCCAAACTTGAGATATCTCCTCTTAAACCTTTTGATTTACCGTGTCCTGGCAAATCAAAAGTAAAAACCTTTACACCATTTTCATTCAACAATTTTATTAATTTTAAATACCTTCCTGAATGTTCTCCTAATCCGTGAATTATAAGAAGATTATTTTTAGTTTCATTTTCTGGCAAAAAATATTTTGTGAATAAATTCATAAAACTCCCCCCCTTAATAATTTTATTTCTTTCTAGGTTAAAATAAAACCAAGTTTTACATAAAAGTGATGAAAATTTAATTTATATAATTATATCATATCTAATACTTTATATTCAATCGAAATGTTGGTTAGTATATTTGATTAGAAAGAAAAAGTAAGTTTAGATTTATAAGTGTTTTATGTAATGTAACAACCAAAAGTCTTTTAATCGTTTTTGGAGCATTCATAACAATATTAATATTTTTCAAAAATTAATTGGAGTTGAAAAAAACAGTTTTTGATTTATTTAATATCTATTAATTCCAACATTACCTGAACGCTATAACATAGTTCAAAGTTCAGCGTGACCATTACTCCCCATTAGAAAAATAAAATCAATTATTTATAATATTCAATAACTTTTATGTCTAAAAACATCTTTCTGGTCAAGTGTTTTCGAATAATTGACCTACTTTTCCGATTTTTAATTGTTAATAAAATCAAAAAGAAAATATATGATTAAACGCTCTTTTAATTTAATAAAATGTGATATAATTGTTCTATAATATAAAAATTCACCGGGGGTTTTAAAAAATGCAGGTCATAAGATATTATGAAGAAAAATTTGAACATATTTATATTAATGATAACTATAGCAAAGTTGTGGAAAAATTTTCAAATAATATTTCTATTGATTCTTTAGTTATATTAAGGAGTGATCAAACTTTATACAATATAATTTTAAGAGAAGAATTAACTAATTTTAAAGATATTAACGAAAATACAAAAATTTATGAAATTATTGATCCGGTAGAATTTTTCCTTTATGATGATGATTTAATAGAAGATGCTGTAAATATAATGTCTGAAAATAAAATAAAAACACTTCCCGTTGTAGATGTTGAAATGTATCCTTTAGGTCTTTTTGGTTTTTATCAATTAATAAAAGCTTTCCAATCAGTTGCAGCTATGGATGAACCAGGAACAAAAGTTATGATAATTCTTGACGATCTTCCAGGTCAATTAAATACTTTATTAAATGTTCTTTCAAAAGAAAATGTGAATATTTTATCTCTTATAACAAATAAACTTGATAATAAAAAAAGATCTGTTACTTTAAAATTTAATGTAAAAGATGTGAATCTAATTTCAGAAATTTTTGAAAAAAATGGTCTTGACTATGAAACAATATTCGAAGAAGATATTAATTTAAGCATTCCTGGAGGTAATTTTTAATGCAACTTGACATAATTTTGAATGGATCTGTAATTTGGATTCCTGAAAGAGTCCAGGGATCATATTCAACTGTAAGTCTTTTGACTTTTAATGACAGAAAAATTCTTATTGATCCAAGCATTATACAATCTCTAAGATTTATAGAAGAAAAATTCGTTGATATGAAATTAAACCCTGAAGAAATAACTGATATTTTACTAACTCATTTTCATCTTGATCATGCTTATAACAGTATTTTTTTTAAAAATGCAGATATTTATGTTCATGAAAATTATGATAATAAAAATTTTTCAAATTTTGGTATTTTGATGGGTCAAGCGTATCAAAAAATGTATGAAGAAACCAAAGATAGAATAAAAAAAATCAAGGACAATGAAATATTATTTGAAAAAATTAAAGTAATTTATACACCATATCATTCTAGGGATCACGTATCTTATTTTGTGGATACAGACAATTACGGAAAAGTTTTTTTTCCTGGGGATATTTGTATGACAAGAATTGAATTTTTTGATATGCAGAGAAAATTAAGAAATGATTCTTCTTCAGAAATAATGAGAAAATATGCTGAAATGTCAGATTATATAATTTTTACTCATGACAGCCCCTTTAAAATATAAAATGGAGGTGTATTAATGAAAATCGGTTATATTTCATATGAAGTAGCCCCCTTTGCAAAAGTAGGCGGTCTTGCTGATGTTGCTGGAGCATTACCTAAATATTTAAAAAAAATGAGCGAAGATATTTTTGTAGTAATGCCTTATCACAAAGTTATAGATTCTAATATTTCTTCAAAACCCGAATTTGTAAAATCGGAATTGTATCCTATATCGCATACCTTTAAAAAAGCTTTTTCAGTTTATAAAACGTTTTTGCCAAATTCAAATGTGACTGTTTATTTATTAAAAAATGATGATTTGTTTTACACGGAAGAAGTATATTCAGAAGATATGGATGTAAGTCTTCAAAGTTCTTATTTTTGTGATTGTGTATTATCATTAATAAAAGAACTTGAGCCCGATACTCAAATAATTAATATTAATGACTGGCAGACATCTTTGATTCCAATTTATTTAAAAATTAATTATTCTGACGATCCTATATTAAGCTCCATGGGAACTGTTTTGACTATTCATAATTTGGGATTTCAAGGCATTTTTGATTCTTCTAAAATTGAAATGTGTGGATTTCCTGCTTATTTATATAACATTGATGCACTAGAATTTTTTGGAAATATAAATTTTTTAAAGGGTGGAATACTTTTTTCAGATGTTATAAATACAGTAAGTAAGACTTATGCGGAAGAAATTCAAACAGAAGAGTTTGGTAACAAATTAGATGGGGTTCTTAGAATAAAGTCAGAAAATTTATATGGGATATTAAATGGAATAGATTATGAAATTTACGATCCTTTAAAAAATAAAAATTTATTTTTTCCGATCAAAGATTTTGAGTATAAACAAAAAAATAAAATTGAACTTCAAAAATATTTAAATTTAAAAGAAGATAAAAATAGACCGGTTATTTCTTTTATAGGAAGGTTATTTGATCAAAAAGGTGTAGATCTAATTGCAAATACAATTGAATTTGCTTTGATGTATGATATCAATTTTGTTCTTTTGGGTACTGGAGATAAAAAATATGAAAACTTTTTTAAGGAATTGAAGGATAAATATCCTGATAAAGTTTATGTTAAAATTGGTTTTGATGTTGATTTAGCTGAAAAAATTTATGCGGGTTCTGATATTTTTATTATGCCTTCAAAATATGAACCCTGTGGACTTGGACAAATGTATTCAATGCGGTTTGGAACCGTTCCTGTAGTTAGATATACCGGTGGTTTAGAAGATACAGTTAGAGAATTTTATTCTTCTTCAGAAACAGGCACTGGGTTTGGTTTTTATGATTATGAAGATTGCTCTTTTTATAAAGCTCTTACAAAATCTATATTTTATTTTAAAAATAATAAAAATGATTGGAAAACAATTTTTAACAACTGTATACAACAAGATTTTTCTTATGAAAAAACAGCAAGTCAATACAAAGAGTTATATAAAATCACATATTCTCAAATAAAGAGGTGAATATGTTGAAAGAATTGAGAAAAGATCCCATAACAAGAAGATGGGTTATTATTTCTAAAGAAAGAGCAAAAAGACCTCATGAATTCGAAAAAACAGTAGAAACACCTATAAATTTTTGTCCTTTTGATTACGGAAACGAATCACTTACTCCTCCTGAGGTTCTCTCATTTAGAAATGAAGGAACTAAAGCAAATGAATCTGGTTGGTGGGTTAGAGTTGTTCCAAATAAATTTCCTGCTTTAGATGATAAAATAGATTTTGAAAAAAAAGGCGAGGGAATTTATGATAAAATTACTGGGTATGGTTATCATGAAGTAGTAATCGAAACACCTGAACATAACACTAATTTTTCAAAGATGTCTGTTAATCAATTGAAAGAGATTTTATGGGCTTATTTAAAAAGGTTCAATGAAATAAAAAAAGATTCTTCAATTAAATATATTCAAATATTCAAAAATAGCGGTAAAGATTCTGGAGCGAGTTTGTCTCACCCTCATTCACAAATTATAGCTACACCAATTGTTCCTTTTGTAATTCAAGAAGAACTTGAAGGGGCTTCTCAATATTTTAAGTTTAAAGAAAGGTGTGTATACTGCGATATTATTGACGAAGAAATTCGATTAAAACAGAGAGTAGTATACAAAACTGAAAATTTTATAGTTCTAGAACCTTATGCTTCAAGATTTCCTTATGAAACTTGGATTTTGCCTTTAAATCATTCACATGATTTCAGTTCAATAACTGATGAACCATTATTAATAAATGATTTGGCAAATGTTTTAAATGTTTTTTTTAAAAGATTTGATGAAATTCTTGAAAATCCCCCTTTTAATCTTGTTTTACATACATCTCCTTTTATACAAGGTACAAACGAATATTACCATTGGCATATTGAAATAATTCCAAGAATTTCAAATATTGCTGGATTCGAATGGGGAACTGGGTTTCATATTAATTCTGTGCTTCCTGAATTTGCCGCAAAAGAATTAAAGAAAGGTCTATAAAAAATATTTCTCTGAAAAGGAGGGGAAAATTATGAAAAAATTTCTTTTAGTAAGTATTTTATGTTTTAGTATCATTGGTCTTTTTGGTATAAGTTTTTCTGTAGAACCTATGTTCACCACAGTACAGGTTGGAGAAATGGAATATTTATTTTATTCTATAACACCTGTATTTGATTTTAATGCAATTAAAATCGGTTTTGGGATAAATATGTTCCAGGATGAGATAGGTGGACAATTTTATTATGGTAATCCAAGAAATATTGGGTCAGATGGAACGGATAATTTATTGAATGCTTTTTCGCTGAATTTTTTAGAGCTGAATTTTAAAAGTTTTGGGGCTAGATACGGACATATGAACACTTACACACACGGATTAGGATTATTAATGCATAGATATTCAGTACCTTTTGCAAAATCTTTTGATGTAAGACTTGGAAAAGCTTCAGAGGGAATTAATTTAAAGGCTCATGTTCCTTTTCAAATAGATTCTTGGAGTCCTTTTGAACTCAGTCAAAGCTCAAAATTGTATTTTATGGAAAGTACTTTAAGTCTAGGAAATCTTAAACTTTCTTTATTAGGTGGGACAAATCTTTCTTTAAATGAAGACTCTCCTTCACAAAGAAATGATTATATAGGTTCTGCAGGTATTTATTATGATCTTTTATTTTTAAACACAGGAGTTGAAGCGGCTGTTATTATTACTGAAGATGCAGAAAATCCTGATAACAATACTTTTGGATATTTAGCTGGTATTGGTGGTGGATTCGATTTTGGATTCTTAACTTTCAGAGCACTCCCTATATTATATATGACTGAAAATACGGTTATAGGATATATTGATAGAAATTATTATAAAGAAGAAAACCATACAAAATTTCTTGATGATAAAAGAGTTGGGGGATTATTTGAAATAAATTCAAATGTTTCTGACATTTTTAATGGGAATATTAGATTTACTTACAATTTCGATTCTTTCCCTGTTGGCAAAATCGAAAATGAACACTTAGAAGGTCTTGTAAGAATAAATTCTCCTTTTGAAGATGTTCCATTCATAGTTTCCGGTTTTTATTCAAGAACTTTTAAAGAAGATAACTTCTTCAACATTTTTGAAGGTTTATTTAATGAATATACAACTGCTGAATATGTTATATCTTACCCACTATTTGATGGATTATATATTTCTTATGTTAATTATTTTTCTTATAACTATGAAAATCCTGAAGAAAGTGGATTTAAAAATCGTGTCGATATGCAAGCAAGTTTAAATTTTTAATAAAAAAATTGTTTAGTTGGTTAGCAGAAAGTTGGTTAGGGATATCAAAAAAACTAACCAACTATTAGCTAACCAACTTTTTAATTTTTAAAAAAAGTTTTAAGAAAGGTGTGTTAACATTTGAATTATTATAATTTAATTCCATTAACTGGTAGAATTTTTAATATTTATACTTATAAATATCCAGAAAAAATTTCTTTGGGCCAAAGAGCGATAATTGATTTTAATGGCAAACAAGTTATCGGTCTTGTATTCGAAGAAAATTTGGAAAACAATATAAAGGATAAAAATATAAAAAATATTGATTTTATAATTGATAAAAAACCTATTTTAAATAAATATCATCTTGAGCTTATCAGAAAAACAAGTGAATTTTTTTTAATTCCTTTAAGTGATACTGCAAAACTTTTATTTCCTCCAATATCTACTGATATGTATAAATTAGTGCTTGTTCCAAATAATGAATTAGCTCCATTTCAGAAAAAAATTTATTTAAATGATTATTATAAAATGTATGATGATAAAAAAAAGGCTAAAGAAAGACTCAAAGAGCTTCTTAATAATAATATTGTTCATTTAACTTTAACTACCTCTAAGTTTTTAAAAGAAAAACCTAAATTTATTGATTTGAAAATTTCTAATGAAAAAATCTGGGATTTAAAATTATCTTCAAGCGCAATAAATGTTGTGAATTTTTTAAATATAAACGGAAAAACAGAGTTAAAAAATTTATATGAAGAAAACATTGTTTCAAAGCAAAGTAGTGTTATCAAAACACTTTTAAAAAAAGGAGTTATTAAAATATTTGACTCTGAAAATATCTGTTATTATCCTAAAAAATTATCATGTGATCAACTTAAAAGTATATCTATCTTTAAAAATTCTAATAAAAAGAAATATTTTTTATATGGGGTTACAGGAAGTGGAAAAACAGAAGTTTTTTTTAATATCGCTGAAGAACATTTAATAAACAATAAAAAAGTTATAATTTTAGTACCAGAAATTTCTTTAACTCCTCAAACTGTCAATAGGATTAAAGAAAGATTTCCAAATTATATTGTAGAAATGTTTCATTCCGGACTTTCAAATTCAAAAAAAACAAAAAATTGGTATGCTTGCACCAAAGGTGAAATTGATGTTATAGTTGGAACAAGAAGTGCTATTTGGCTTCCAATGAAAGATTTATCTCTAATAATTATTGATGAAGAACATGATTCTTCATATTATCAAACAGAAAAGGTAAATTATGATACTATTTCTGTTGCTGAAATGAGAAGTGATATTGAAGGAATTAATATTCTATTATCAAGTGCAACACCTAGAGTTTTTGATTATAAAAAAGTTAATGATAATATTTATGAGCTTGCATTATTGAAAGAAAGATATTTTTCAAAAATGCCAGAAATTGAAATTATAGATATGAAAAAAGAAAAAAAATATAATTGGATTTTTAGTCATACCGTCATAAAACAGATTAAGAAAACTTTATCTGAAGATAAGAAAATTATTATATTTACTCCAACAAGAGGCTATGCAAATTATATAATGTGTTCAGATTGCGGTTATATATTTAAGTGTGAAAATTGTGATGTCTCTATGACTTATCACAAAAATGATTCGAAATTATCTTGTCATTATTGTGGATTAGAAAAAAAAATTCCTGATAAATGTCCAATATGTAAAAGTTATAATTTACAAAGTCGCGGATACGGTACAGAAAAGGTTGTATCTGATATAATGAAAATTTTTCCTTCTGAAGAAGTTGTAAGAATCGATAGAACCGTCATCAAAAATTATGAAGAACTTAAAAAAACTTTTAACTATATTAAAGAACCTGGAAAAAAAATTATTGTGGGCACAAAAATGATTACAAAAGGTTTAGATATAGAAGATTTACAGCTTGTAATAATATTGGATTTTGAAAGATATTCCAATTTTCCTGATTACACTTCATTTGAAACCGCATCTTCATTATTAATTCAAGTAGCTGGAAGATCTGGTCGTAGAGAAATAGGAAAGGTTTTGGTACAGAGTTTTAAATTAGAAAAAAATTCTTACGAATATCTTATAAATCATGATTATAACAAAATTATAGATAAAGAATTAAATGAAAGAAAAGAATTTGGATATCCCCCTTTTAATGAAATGTATCTTTTTATTATTTCAAATGAAGATATAAAAATAGTTGAAGAAACTAGTAATTCTTTAATTAATGATTTAAAAAACACCTTCACAAACTCGAAAATTTTAGGTCCTACAACTCCTTTAATCTCAAAATTAAAAGGAAATTATAGAAAACAAATATTATTTTTACCGAAAATAATTGATAAAAATTTGTTGTTTCCGATAATAAAAAAATATGATAAATTACTTTATTTATATGTCAATCCGCCAACTACAATTTTATGATTCTATGTATTTTTTGTACGTTTAACACTTCAAAAAAATGGTAGTAAATTGGAATAAAATTTTTAGTTGGTTAGGAAGAACATTTTTATGTTTACCGTTTTTTGATTTTAATGTAGTGTAACAGCCACGCTGAACTTTGCACGGCGTTACAGCACTTATGACAAAGTTGGTATTTTATAGTTGGTGTTAGGAAATTCATTAAAAACATATAATAATGAAGTGGTAAATAACGGATAAAATAAACGCTCACAAGATCAAATTTTCTAAAAAACAAATTTCACCCTTGTCAAAAATTTGCGGAAAATAGCAAACTCGCTACGCTCAAACATGCTATTTTCTGACGCATTTTTTGATTCGCTAAATTGTTTTTTAGAAAATTCTCAATTGTTCGCTACTTTATTTCATCCATATTTACCATTAAAGCATTATGATTAAAAAACTGTCAAAAGCATCATTTTAAACACTTAAACAATTAAACATTTTTTTACTTTTCATAACCAATTGACACTATTTTACATAGAACCAATTATATAAAAGTTTGACTTTATATCCTCAAAATGGTATAATTGAATTGTAAAGTAATGAAAATATAATTTTAATAATAATACACAAAAAGATTGTAGCTTATTGATACTCAAACGGAGGTGATTTTATGGATTACAAAGTGTATACTAAATCGCTTGAATTAACACCAGCTATTGAGGATTATATTTTGAAAAGAATGGCAAAACCTGACAGAATGTTAAGAAAACACGAAGACCTCGTTTCTCCTGCAGAATTTAGAATTGATAAGGAAGGAGGCATTTATAAAGTAGAAATAACGACTCATTTTAAATCCTTCAACAAAATTGTAAAAGTAAATGAGAAGTCTGGAGATTTATACGAAGCAATTGATAAAGTAACCGATTCAATAGAAAGAAAAATTCGAAAATTAAAAGCACGACTTCAAGATCATGTAAAAATTAACCAGAAAGCTTTTTCAAAAATTAATTTCGATGTTTTTAATTTTAATAATGATGATGAAGAATTTGAAAAACAAGATATAGTAAAACGAAAAAGACACGATCTTTCAATAATGTCTTCAGAAGAAGCGTTGTTACAAACAGAAATGCTTGGTCATAATTTTTTTATTTTTAGAAATTCTGAAACAGAAGAAGTGAATGTTATCTATAAAAAGAATGAACATAAATATGGAATAATTGAATTTAACGGATAAAATATAAGGAGCCTTTTGGCTCCTTTTTATTTGTTTAAAAAATAGTCAATTTTTGATTGATTAAAACCTACAATTATGTTACCATTAATTTCAATTACAGGGACTCCCATTTGACCGGATTTTTTAACCATCTTTTGAGCTTGTTCAGAATTTTTTGAAACATCAATATCAGTATATTTTACACCTTTTTCTGCTAAATACCTTTTTGCTCTCACACAATACGGACAACTTGGAGTACTATAAACTAACACTTTTGAACTTGACATTTTATAACACCTCCGATACCTCTATAGGGTATATTTAATTGTATTCTATCATACTTTTTTATTTTTATGGTTAAAAAAATGTAAAAAATTGTAGTTGAATATCAAAAATTAGGAGTGATATCTATTGAATAAAGGTACTTATATTTTGTTATTAAAACTTGAAGAACAATTGAAAATAAAGCTTAAAAATAAAAATTTTGAATTAGAAATAGGTTATTATTGTTACGTGGGATCTGCTATGAAAAATTTACATCAAAGAATAGGAAGACATATATCTTATAAAGAAGGGAATTATAAAAAGCACTGGCATATTGATAATCTATTAGAAGTATCTGAAGTCAAAATATGTTTTTTAATACCAGATGGTATTTATCGAGAAATAGAAATTTCAAGTACATTTTCAAATTTTTTTATTCCTATAAAAGGTTTTGGAGCATCTGATTTAAAGATAGATTCTAATTTATATTTTATAGAAAATTTAAATATCTTTTTTGATTTAATAAAAGAGTTTATTTAATAAAACCCTTATAGACTTTAAAAATAGTCAATAAGGGTTTATTATGGTTCTGTGTAAAAAAGTGTGGCTAAAATTAATTTTATAGTTAGTTGGTCAGGGAAAACAAAAAATGATTAATTGGTTAAATGGAAAAGTGTTTAAAATATTGAAAAGTTAAAAGTGACACAATTTTTTTATTATAATGCTTTTACGGTAAATATGGATGAAATGAAAGTAGCGAACAATTGAGAATTTTCGTATAAAAAACAATTGAGCGAATCAAAAAATGCGTAAGAAAATAGCATGTCTGAGCGTAGCGAGTTTGCTATTTTCCGTATTTTTTGACAAGGGTGAAATTTGTTTTTTAGAAAATTTGATCTTGTGAGCGATTTATTTTATCCAATGTTTACTACTTCATTTTCGGGAACGATAGTTGAACGATAGCCGAACCATTGTTTAACGTAAAAGATGAATATTTTTGCCTGTGCTGTAACGCCGTGCAAAATTCAGCGTGGCTGTTACACTACATTAAAAGCAAAAAATGGGAATTATAAAAATTGTTTTTCCTAAAAAACTAACCCACTTTCTAAAGTAATAAGCCTACAAAAAATTCCATAGAATCTTTATTATTAAATTAAAATATACCAAATAATCGAAATAATTACTGCAAACACAGGAGAAAAAATCATTTCTTTATCTATTTTTCTTTTTTCAAAGAGAATTTTATAAATAATTCCTAAAACTATAGAAATTGCAAGAGCTATAAAATTAGAAGCCATCAAAAATATGAAAAATACCATTCTTTCTGTAGCACCTACTGTATCTTTTTTTTCTTTTTCCAGTATTTTTATTGACCTAAATATAAAACTTATGACTCCTGTCGCAGTAACAAGACCTAATAAATAAAATTGAAATACTGGAGTTATAAAAGAGTCTAAAAAAAGTTCTTTAAAAGATAACGATAAAATTATAAAAAAAGATAAAAAGATTATTTCTAATGTAAATTTAGTTTCTTTTTTTGTTCTAATATAATCTAAAAGCAAGTGTATTGATAATGCTATTATAACTGCTAAAAAACCTCTAATAGATAAAATTATATCAAAATTTATGATTAAAAATAAAGCTGTTATCCAAATTACATGTTTTATAAAATTTTTTTTATTTGAATTATCTTTTGAATAAACATTGAAAAAAGCAAAATCACCAATCAAATGACACAACAATATGTTAAATGGAACTAACACTTATACCCTCTCCTTCTAAAAAAATGACACTTCACCGTTATTTCCTTCAGAAATATATAGCGCTTTTTTTAACTTTTCCAAAATTAAGGCAATTTCGTTTTCTTTTGGACTCACTTCAATAATTCCACAGGCTAAATTGATTGGTCTACTATCTTGATTAATTTTTAGACCTCTTCTTTTTATTCTTTCACAAGCTATTTCAGCATTTCTGAGTTCTGTTTCAGGAAATATAAGACCATATTCATTTCTTGATAGCTTTACTACATCATCTGTTTTTCTAATAGTTAATTTCATCATTTTAATTATTTCTTTACTAACTTCATCTAAAGATAAAGAAGACATTTGTGTTTTATGTTTATTAAAATCTAATATAGATATCATTCCTAAAGAAAATTTCCCACCTTTTCTTTCAATTTCTTCTAATTCTTTTATTATTCTTTGTTTAAAAATCCCTCTACTTCCTCTTGCCATTACAAAATATATTGCATTTTGTAATTTCATTCTTAAAATATCTTCAGAATAAAAAGGTTGAATTATATCTATTCCATCGTTTTTAAAAATAGAATAATTATTTAAAGATTTTACATCTTCACATATCACCATATGTGGAAATGAATAATTTAATGGTTCGTCCAAAATTGCAAAATCAGAGTTAAATATATCAGAATCTTCTAATGTTATCTTATTTTCCTCAAATAAATCTAAAAGTCTTTTCTTTAATTCTTCATTTGTTGTTTTGGCTCTCTTGAATTTTTAGTGGGTAATGAATGTTAACTAAAAGAAAGTTTACCGAGTGCCATAAAGATAGTAATCTTTAAATAGTCAAAAGTTTTAAAGCCATATGATCTTTTAGTAA
>Ga0334888_1000851_pt1 | contig 44033 bp, 29 predicted proteins | sample GraSluR1_MG_FD_207227 | JGI IMG/M metagenome (GOLD analysis project Ga0334888, IMG submission 207227) | Sludge microbial communities from methane-producing bioreactor in Wageningen University, Netherlands - Granular Sludge_3_08-R1 | ecosystem: Engineered > Bioreactor > Anaerobic > Unclassified ...
TCGGCGTTACGGGCCATGGACCGTCTGGGTGAGGAGATGGCGTCACTGGTGGTCCACGCGGTGAACCTGCTGGAGCCGGGCATCCTGGTGATCGGAGCGGACATTGCCGAGTTGGAGCTTGCGATGCTTTCGCGTGTGAAGGCCGTTCTGCGAGACCACAGCCTGCGGTACGAGGCGGGGCAGACGCGGGTCGTGGCCTCGCCTCTGGGTGAGTTTGGAATCGTGCGTGGCGCGGTGGTGCCCACGCTGCAGCGGATATTCAGCCTGCCTCGGTGGACCTGAGGCGGGCCGGACAGACGTATTGCCGAGTCATGTGAAGGAGCATACCGATGACGGGAAAGAGCAATGGGCGAGGGGTGTTCGCAGCCGCGCTGGCGATAGGCATCTTGGCGTTGTCCCCCGTCGGGATGGCGGATGTCGTCCTGTACGATTTCGAGTCCGGGGCGCAGGGGTGGGGGGCCTTCGGACCGCTCACGACGGACAGTGGCACGGCGGCGATCGGGCTGCTGGGCCAGGGACGGTTTCACGTGGCGGACTTCGATCTGAGCGGCTGGGGAATCGTTAGCGTGTCCCCGCCGGTTGACCTCTCGTCGTTCGAGGGCCTGCGGGTCGCCGCCCGCCTGGTGGACGTCCCGGGCTACACGCCGTTCTCGGGGACGCCGGAAATGCAGATGCAACTGGCGATCGGTTATGCGACCTGGTCGGCGCCGGTGCTGTTGAGCGACACGTACCAGTTCTTCAGCGCGTCGTTCGACGAGTTGACGCCGGACGGCGAATTCGCGACGGCGCCTATCACGCCCGCCGAGCTGGCGGACCCCGGGTTGCAGATCAAGCTGGTCATGCTCAAGGGCGCCAACACGGGCGTGGCGGAGTTGAACTTCGACCAGGTCACCGGCCTGGGGCCGGATGGGACCACGCAGATTGTTCCGGGCACCGTCCTGTACGACTTCAACACCAACGGCGAATTCAATGAGTGTTACCCGGATGACTGGACGTTCTTCGGTTATCCGCAGACGGACTTCGGGCTGGACCGCGGTGCGGAGGACGGAACGGGTGCGTTCCAGGCCGCCGACTGGACGGCGTGCGACATGCAGCAGTTGCCGCAGTGTGTGTGGGTCGGCTCGGGCGTCGGCCTGGGTTTGTTCACTCACTCGCACTGCGTTCCGGGCGGGGTCGATGACGTGAATCTCGACTTGAGCCTGGGCACGGGCCTGTCCATTCGCATGAAGGTGGACTTGAACGTGAGCTTCGGCGGCACCGAGGGCGCGCGCGTCCAGCTCCAGATGGAGGACGACGACGGTACGGTGGCGGTGCTGTCTCGTGTGGTTCCCGGACATCCGACGGTGAACCGGGCGATTCCCGTACCGACGGATTGGGCGACCATCACGATTCCCTTTGCCGCCCTGGACTCGGCCTTTGACAACGACGACTCGGTGGCCGGCGCCATACCGGGGCTGAACCTGAGCCACATTACGCGCATGCGACTGATGTGGCGGCGGTACGACGCGGACGGCGTGAACGTGTTCCAGTTCGACGAGATCACGCTTGTGGATGACGCGATCGCGCCTTGGGCGGACCGAGACCTAAGCGGCACCGTGGATCTCGCGGATTTCGCGGCGTTCCAGGGGTGTTTCGACAACCCGGAACCGCCGGCCGAATGCGCGCCGTTTGACGCAGACCGCGACGGCGACGTGGACCTGGCTGATTTGCCGGTGTTTCTGGATTGCATGCAGGGGCCCGACGTGACGGACGGGTATTACCCCTGGTGTTATTGAGCATGGATATGGTACGGGCGCCAGCGCGGCGCCCGCTCTCTCTGCACTCTCTCGATGGAGGACGGAATGATGAAAGCAGCAACGATGGGAGCCACCGCGGCGGTCCTGCTCTTCGCCTCGGTCGGCTCGGCAGGTGTCTTGTTTGATTTCGAGTCGGGCCCGCAGGGCTGGGGCTCGTTCGGTGCGCCCACCACGGACAGCGGGATGATCCCGGACGGCTCGGTGGGGCAGGGTCGGTTCCATTCGGCGGATTTCGGACTGGGCGGCTGGGGGATCATTGACGTATCGCCGGCCGGCGTCGATCTGTCGGCCTACACGGGCCTGAGCGTGGACGCCCGGTGGCGCGACATTCCGGGATACACGCCCATCACCGGCGTGGCCGAACTGGACATCGGTATCGAGGTGGCGGGCGTGGAGTACTACGCGCCGGCCGTGACGCTGACGAGCGAGTACCAGACGCTCAGCATCGACTTCGCCGCGATTGCGCCGGGCGTGGACCTGAGCAGCTCCATCATCAAGCTGCGGATTCTGAGCGCGCCGACGGGCGGCACGGGCATCGGGGAATTCAACTACGATCAGATCACCGGAATTCCCGAGCCCGCTTCGCTCGTGCTGATGAGTCTGGGGCTGTTGATCGCGGCTCGTCGTCGCTGAGAGGCGGGCACGCGCGGGACGGGCTGACGTCTCCCGGGTGCGGCATCGACGCAACTCCCGAATGGTCGCACCGTGTGAGATGGGCCTGAACGTCGTGAGGTGACGGACCAATGACGCGCAAGTGGCTGGTCGTGTGTATGAGTGCGACGGCGGGCATGGGGATGCCGGTGTTGTCCGCAGACCACGGGAGCGTGCTGCTCGTGGCCGACTTTCAGGGCGGCGTCGAATCCTCGCTGGGAGGGTACTTCCAGTGCATCGGCGGCGCTCCGACCGCGGTCACAGATCGCATCGCTGCATTCGGCGCGCCGGCGGTCCGAAGTTGGCGGATCGACGTTCAGGCCTCTGCCCCGTCCGGCGGGGTCGGGGGTGTGATTCCCTTGTTTGACAACCGGCCGGGTGTCACGCCGCGGCCGCTCGACGTGTCGGCCGTGCCTCATCTGCTTCTGCGGCTGCTCGGGGAGCCGGGGGCTCGGCGGGTGCGGGTGGAGGTGGTGCATGGCCCGTTTGACGGGCTGGAGCGCGTCGGGACCGAGATCGGCCGGTTGGCGGCGGACGATCTGAGTGCCACGTCCTGGTCGACGCACGTGTTCCCGCTGCCGCCCGATGTGCAGGGTCCGCCCGGCGTCGGCGCCGTTCGGGTGCTGCTGGAGGGACCGGGCGCGGGCTGGGTGGCGATCGATCAGGCGGCCTTCGGTGCTTCGTCCGATGCAACCGCGGCCCCGGCCACCCCGGCGCCTGCGGCCCACCCGCTGCGAAAGGCGATGTGGGTGTGGGAGACCGCCCGCATTCTCCCGGACCCGGCGGAGCGAGAGGCGCTGCTGGCGTTCTGCCGGCGGCAGGGGATCACAGACCTCTTCTGCCAGGTCCCCTACGACTACCAGAACGATGGGATTGTGCTTCACCATGTGGCGGAACAGCGTCAGTTCAATGCGGCGGCGCACAAGGCCGGGGTGACGGTGCATGCCCTGGACGGAGCGCCGGATTTCGTCTTTGCCCGCAACCACGCAAGACTGTTCAAACTCTTGGACGCTCTGGACGGCTTCAACCGCGAGGGGCGTCCGGAAGGCCGCTACCCGGCTGTCCACATGGATAACGAGCCGTACGTGCTGCCCGAGTGGAAAGACCCGGCGGCGCGGCGTGAGCTGCTGGCGGATTTCATCACGTTGAATCGGGAACTGCGTCGCCGCTGCGACGCGGCCGGGATGGTCTACGGCGTGGACATCCCGTTCTGGTGGGATTTGTGTGACGCCGACGGGAACGCCGCCTTCACGGTGGCGGGTCCGAAGGGGGACGTGCCGCTGCTGGAGGCGCTGTTCGCGCTGGTTCAGAACGTGGGGATCATGTCGTACCGGGAGCGGGTGACCGGCGTAAACGGGGTGGTGGCGTGCTGCCGGACGGAGTTCGAGCTGGGGCATCGGCTCGGTGTGCCCGTGTTTGCCGCCGTCGAGCTGGGAACGGGGCCGCTGGTGGAGAAGGGAATCACGTTCGGCTGTTATCCGCGAAGCTATTTCGCCGAGCAACTGGAGACGTTGGAGTACGTGCTGGCCCAAACGGCCGGATGCGCGGGGCTGGCCATTCATGCCTACAAGTATTATCGCACGATGGAGGAAAACCCATGAGAGGTCGAGTTGCTGCCGGACCGTCGCGAGCAAGGCACTGCGCGTTCACCTTGATCGAGCTTCTCGTGGTGGTGTCGATCATCGCCCTGCTCATCTCGATTCTGCTGCCGAGTCTGCGAAGGGCCCGCGACCAGGCCAAGGACGTGTCGTGCAAGGCCAACCTGCGCAGCATGGGACAGGCGTTCGTCCAGTACGCGGAGCTGTACGGCGGCGTCTGGCCCGCGCCCGTCGACTCGCTCGCCACGCAGAATCGCTGGCCGCGGATGTTCTTCGACGGAAAGATCATCCACCAGGGCCTCAACGCGTATGCGGACAGCGGGGCGGTGATCCGAGACAGCGGACCGTCCGTGTTCCTGTGTCCCTCCGAGAAGGCCCCGCGGGCCATCCGCAACTGGAACGGCACGACGCACACCGTGGACCGTGTGGAGGTCGGGGGCAGCTACGCCTACAATGAGGAAATGCAGCGCCCGGGGCCGAACGACGAGATCGATCGCGGCCGCATCAGCCCGCCGCCCCCGCTGCCGGGGTTCATCCAGAAGGTCGACTTCTGTAAGCGGCCGAGCGCCGTGATCGGACTGATGGACAATCACAATCCCATCACGAGCGTGTCCGACCCGGGGTGGCGGTACAATCGGGAGAACTTCTTCTACGGCTATCGACAGATGGACGGCACGCCGGCGCCCAAGGCGCAGGCGAATCGACGCATCATCGGGAATCGGCATGGGGGACGGCTGAACGCCATGGCCATGGACACGCACGTCGTGTCGCGGCGACCCATGGACGTGCGGTACGATGAAGTGAGTTGGACCCGGTGGACGGACAGGAACAGCCTGCCCCCCGGGGGGCTGTAACATCCATGAGCAGCGCACGCCCGCGGAAGGCGTGTTTGCGGGAGGAACGAGGCACTCGATGCGTACACACGGATGGGAAACATATCGCGCGTTGGCATGGGTCGGCGTGCTGGTTGCAGCGGCGGTCCCTGCGGGCGCCGATCAGGTGATCGAGAATTTCAACTCCGCCCCGGTGGGGAGCTACAACCCGCGTGCGAACTGGAGCGCGTTCGGGGCTGGAACCATCGACCGCGGCGTGATCGCGGACGGATCGGTCGGAAACGGCGCCTTCCACACCGTGGATTGGGGCTCGTCCACGTGGGGCATCGGTGACATCGCCACGAACGTGGTGGACCTGAGCGGCTTCGTGGCGGTGAGGGTCGATGCGCGGATGGTGGGGCTGTCCGGCCACACGGGAACGCCCAAACTGCGGTTCGCCCTGGACCTGCCGGGCGGAACGGAGTTCTCATCGGCAAGCGTGACGCTGGGAAGCGCGTATCAGACGTACGAGTTTGACCTTGCCACGCTGACGCGCACCGCGGGGTCCGGATCGCTGGATTTGGCATCGGGCACCCCCAAGCTGATTGCAGAGAAGAACGGCCAGACGGGCAGCGCCCGCTTCGATTTCGATGAGATCATCGCGGTTTTCGGGGGCGGGGCCGGCTACACGTTGACGCCCGTTTCCCTGCGCCCGCCGCCGGATGGGGACGCCGTCCGGGCTATGTGGTTCTACGCGGGCAGCACCTTCGAGAGCCAGGCCGCCTCGCAGGCGGTGCTGGATTTCTGCGCGCGCGAGGGCGTGAACCGCATTTACTGCGGTGCGTACGGCGTCTGGGCCCTGGGCAGTGACGAAGCGAAGGCGAATCTGCGAACGTTCATCTCCGCATGTCACGCCAGCGGCATTCGCATTGAGGCCCTGCTGGACGGTACGGATTGGCAGGACCATCCGGCCCTGGTCCGGCTGCGGATTGACCAGGTGCTCGCCCTGCACGAGGCCACCCCGGGCGACGCCACCGACGATTTCGACGCGATCCATTTTGACATTGAGTTCTGGCTGCACTCCACGTGGGGCGGGACGGAATCGCAGCGACAGCAGGTGGCGCGGAATTACTTCGACAACGTGCTGGTGAACGCCCGGGCGCACCTCGATGAGAACGGCGCGTCTGCGATGGACATCGGCGTGGATCTCTCCACGCATTTCGACACGGCCGGCATGCTGCCATCCCCGTTCGCGTACGGAGGAGTGACACAGTATTTCCTGGAGCACACGCTCGACCTGGTCGACGACGTCGTGCTGATGAGCTACTACGACACGGCGACGGCCCTGGCGAACGTGACGATCCCCGAACTGGACATGGCCGCCGGGAAGGGCCGGCGGATCCAGCTCGGTGCGGACATCCACCACGTGCCGCCCGAGCACCCCAACAACAGCTTCGCGGACGACGGTCCGACGCCCAACGCGGCCATGACCATGACCCTGGAGGAGTTCCACGTGCGTCTGAGCCCCCCTCGTCTTGCCGCGCTGGACGGGTTCAGCGTCTTCCACTACGACAGTTGGGCCGGCTATGCTCCGAACCCCGGTAACATTGCCGACTGGGACGGCGACGGCGACGTGGATCTGAGCGACTACACATCCTGGGTGGCGCATCTCGGCGGGCCGACGGTCGAGGCCGTGGGGCTGGCCCGGGATGCTGACCTGAGCGGCGACGGCGTCGCCGATCTGGCGGACTTCGCGCTGCTGGCGGTCTGCTTCACCGGGGCAGACGCGGGTGAGCCCGTTCCTCCGGGGTGCGAGCGCTGATGCACTGGCTCGACTGGGCGATCATCGGTCTCTATGTGGTGGTCGTCACGGCCATCGGGATCGCCTTCATCAAGCGTGCCAGTGGGAGCGTCGCGGAGTATTTCGTGGCGGGCCGGAACCTGCCGTGGTGGCTGGCCGGAACGTCGCTGGTGGCCACTTCTTTTGCCGCGGACACGCCGTTGTTCGTGGCGGGCCTTGTCGCGACCAAGGGGATTGCCGGCAACTGGCTGTGGTGGAACCAGGCGGTCGCGTGGGCGCTGGCCGTCGTGTTCTTCGCCCGGCTCTGGCGACGGGCCGGGCTGACGACTGACGCGGAGTTCATCGAGCTTCGCTATTCCGGCCGGGCGGCGAGCTTCCTCCGCGGCTTCAAGGCCGTCTACACCTCGCTCATCTTCAGCACGTGTACGCTGGCGTGGGTCATGCTGGCCATGCAGAAAATCGTCACCGCGACGCTCGGGCGTCCGGCCTGGGCGGAGTCTCTGCAGGCGAGCGTGGAAGCGTCGCTGGGCGCCGCGCCCGGGTCCATCGACGTGTGGAAATGGATCGTGTTGTTGTCGCTTTTCGGAATCGCCACGCTGTACACGGTGCTTTCCGGATTCTGGGGAATCGTGGTCACCGACCTTCTCCAGTTTGTCATCGCGATGATCGGGGCGGTGGTCTTCGCAATGATGGCGGTCCAGTCGGTCGGCGGCATGGAAGACATCAAGCTTCGACTGCTGGAGCAGTTCGGATCAGACCGGGCCGTGGCGGCCCTCAATTTTCTTCCGGAGTCGAACTCCCAGTGGATGCCGATCACGACCTTCGCGGTGTTTCTGGGAATCCTGTGGTGGGGCGACTGCGGAGGCTTTGCGGCCCAACGCATGTTCAGCACACGATCGGAGAAAGACTCCACCCTCACCGCAATCTGGTACAGCATCGCTCATTTCGCACTGCGGCCCTGGCCGTGGATCGTGGTGGGGCTGGTTGCCTTCCTGCGGTACCCGGGCCTCGAAGACCCCGAGTCCGGCTACCCGAAGCTCCTGATGGAAATTCTGCCGGCGGGCATTCGGGGGATTCTCATTGCCTCCCTGCTGGCGGCGTTCATGTCCACGGTGGACACGCATCTGAACTGGAACGCCTCGTATTTTGTGACGGACATCTACCGTCGGTTCCTCGTGCCCTCTGCAACCGAGCGGCAGTGTGTTCGCGTCGCCCGCGTGTCCGTGCTTGTGTATGCGGCCCTGGCCATCGTCGTTGCCTACTACATGACCAGCATTGAGAAAGCCGTCCTCACTCTCTTCAATCTTCAGGCCGGCATCGGAATGGTGCTGATGTTGCGCTGGTTGTGGTGGCGGGTGAACGCGTGGTCCGAGATCTCGGCCATGATGGCCTCCCTCATCGTAACGACTGCCCTGCCCTATCTGGACCGGCGGTATGGCCTTGAGTTGTCCGGCGCCCAGCGAATCCTCATCACGGTCTCCATCTGCACACCAACCTGGCTTCTGGCAACGTTCCTCACGTCGCCGACCCATCCGGCCAAGCTGGAAGCGTTCTACCGGCGGATCCGCCCCGTTGCGTACCTGTGGGGGCCGGTGGCCCGGGCCTGTCCGGACGTGCCACGGGACCGGGGTGTGGCGGGCGTGGTCGCCCTGTGGCTGGGCAGCGCGCTGGCCCTGTACGCCGTTATGTTCTTCGTGGGGAAGCTCGTTCTGCTCGAATACCGCGATGCGCTGCTGGCCGGGGGTGTGGCGATTCTGGCGTCCGTGCTCGTATGGTGCTGTGCCCGAAAGCGGTCCCCGGCAGGGGGGAGCGCGCCCGCGTAGAGCGCGGCACGACAGAGGTCAGAACGGCGAGCGCGGGTCAATCTCGGCGGCGCGGATGTCCACCTGGTCGTCCTCATCATCCAGCCGAATGACCGTCGTATCCACGTCCGCGTTGTCGGGGGCCGCGGCCTGCCGCGCAACCTGGTTCGGAATCACCACGCGCAGAGCGGCTTCGCCGACCTGGAGACGGTCTCCGGAGTAGATGGGGGCGAAAACCACCGGCTTGTCATTGAGCTGGAGGCCGTTACTGCTGAGCAGGTCGAACACCGATGGCTGTCCCATATACGTGGCGATCAGCGCGTGGGCCCGGGACACGTGCTGGTGCTGAACCAGAACATCGCAGCCGGACTTGCGGCCGACCACGCACACGTCGCGGCGGAGCCTGGTGAGCTGTCCGTTGTCCGCCACCTGCAGCGCCACCGCCTGCGTCGGCTCCAGGTCAAGCAAACTGGCGTCATCCGCCGCGTCGCCCAGGGATCGTTCCTGGATATGTACGGCCAGTTCCCATTGGGCGATCTTCAGCACGTCGCCGTCCCCCAGGCGCTCGCACTCCAGGGGCAGATCGTTGAGATACGTCTTGGTGTCCGTCACCAGGTCGCGGGCGAACACCTCGGCGCCGGTGTTCACCACGGCGCAGTGGACCGCGGCCACGCCCCGGTGATTCAGGGACACCTTGCATCCCGGCCGGGAACCGATCAGCGAGACAATCCGACGCAGACGGATGGTGGCCCCCGCGCCGGGCCCCCGCAGGACCGATAGCTGCACCTTGGGTGCGGTGTCGGGCACCAGGGGGAACTGGCGGGGGATGTCAGGGCCTTCGTTCATGGTCGCCCGGTCCGGCGAGACCGCCCAATATGCACCGTCGTGTCAGGAAAACGGTGTTTTCGCCGTCGAAGACGGGAACTGCGCCTACATCCGAGTCTACGGTCCTGAGGCCGCCGAGTCCAGACGTCGGTGTCGCCGCCGCGGTTTTCCGTCGGGCCGATATGCAGGCCCCGGGCACATGGACCCGCGAGGACAGGGCTAGTAGCCCGCCGGTATGCCGCCTTTGAGCGGATCGCAGGCGCCTGCGACTCCGCTGCCTTGCACGGCGACGGCCTGGACAATGCCCGTTCCACGCTTATCGGAAATCGTGTGGCCGAACTTCTTCAGGCCGATAACGATCTCCTCGGAGACGGCCGAACGGAACTGGACCTCGTCCGGCATCCACTGGTGGTGCAGGCGGGGGCCTGTCATGGCCTCCTCCAGGGTCTGCTGCCCGTCCAGCACGCCGAGCATCACGTTGAGCACCGATGAGATGATCCTCGGACCGCCGGAGCCCCCGATGAGCAGGTACGGCCTGCCGTCCCGCAGCACGATCGTCGGACTCATGCTCGATAGAGGTCGCTTGCCGGGCGCCACCTCGTTCCGGGCCGACTGACGCAGGCCGAAGAGGTTGGCCTCACCGGGAATGGCCGTGAAGTCGTCCATTTCGTTGTTCAGGATCAGGCCCCATTCGTCCACGGCGGCCAGCGACCCGAATCGCGTGTTGATCGTTTCCGTGCTCACCACGCAGTTGCCCCATCGGTCGATCACGCAGAAGTGGGACGTGCCGGCGTCATCGGGAATCTGAACTGCCCCGTACGCGTCGGCCTGCCCGACGGCGTCGGGCTGGATTCGGGCTGCCAGCGTGCGGGCATACGCCTTGGACAGCAGATGCGCCGTCGGCACGGCCGCGAAATCCGCATCCCCGAGCCAGCGGGCTCGATCGGCGAAGGCGTGTTTCATGGCCTCGGCCAGATAATGGTGCGCTACGATCGGCTCGGCGCGCCGCAGATGCGGCAAGTCCACGGTCTCCAGGATGTTGAGGGTCTCGGCGATCGCGATGCCGCCGGAAGAGGGCGGGGGCATCAACAGGAGTTCATACTCGCGATAGGTGCTGCGGAGGGGTTCGCGATATCGCACCTGGTATCCCCGCAGATCGGCGGCCGTCATGATGCCGCCCCGGGCGACCATTGTTTTTTCCAACGCCTCCGCCACCGGGCCTTCGTAGAAGAATTCCGGCCCGTGCGTGGCGATGCCTTCGAGTAATCGTGCGAGTTCGGGCTGGTGAAGCTGCTCACCGACCGTCCAGGGCCGGCCCTCCCGGAGATGGCGGCGATACACGAAATTGCAGGTCTCCTTCAGCGCCGGGTACTTTTCATACGTCCGGGCGGCGCTGCGGGAGTCGTCGACATAAGTCTGGTCGACCGCAAACCCGTCGCGGGCGAGGCGGATGGCCGGTTGAAGGACTTTGGGAAGGGGCAGGGTGCCGTGGCGAGCCAGCAATTCCACCCGTCCCCGCAGCAGGCCGGGCACGCCGGCGGCCAGATAGCCGTATTGGCTGGGCGGCGGTGCCTGGGTGTCCCGGGCGACCGCCCGAACGAACATATCCGCCGTGGACGCGGCCGGCGCCGTCTCGCGAAAGTCGGCCACGACCACGCGCCCATCCGCAAACCGGGCAATCAGGAATCCGCCGCCGCCCAGGCCGGTGCTCTCCGGCCGCGTGACCGCCAGGGCAAACGAAACGGCCGTCGCGGCATCCATCGCGTTGCCGCCGGCCTGGAGGATTTCCAGACCCGCCGCGGAGGCATAGGGCGAGTCGGCGGCCACCATGGCCTCTTGCCCGGTGGCCACCCAGTCCGGCGACGCGGCGGGTACCTGCGGCGGGACGATCAGAAAGGCCACGACAGCCACTCCGCTCCAACGATGGTCGGCAACGCAGACACGCATGACAGGCATCCTCCGAACGAATGGGGGCGTTGCGAGCAGTGTAATGCGGGCTTGTCACGTGACCAAGCGGCGGGGTTTCCCTGGGCGAGGGTCGGCGGGATAATCCCGGCGATGGCTGATGCAGATACGTCAACCCAATCGGCCGGGTGCGAAGGCGAGCGATACCTGATTCTGGGTACCGCCGGCCACATCGACCACGGCAAGACCACGCTTGTGCAAGCCCTGACCGGCACGAACACGGACCGCCTGCCCGAAGAGAAGCGGCGGGGCATGACGATCGAGCTGGGGTTTGCCAAGTTGGCGATTGGCCGGTTTCGATTCGGCGTGGTGGACGTCCCCGGGCACGAGCGATTTGTGCGAACGATGGTCAGCGGGGCGACGGGCATCGACCTGGCGCTGCTGGTGGTGGCGGCCGACGATTCCGTCATGCCGCAGACGGCCGAGCACCTGGACATCCTGACACTGCTGAACGTGCGGACCGGCGTGGTGGCCGTCACGAAGGCGGATCTGGTCGAGCCCGAACTCATTGAGTTGGTAGAGCAGGAACTGTGCGAGCTGTTCGCGTCCACGCCGCTGAAGGACGCGCCCATCGTGCCCGTATCCGCAATAACGGGCGCGGGGCTGGAAGCGTTGAAGAAGGCCCTGGTCGACGTGGCGGAGCGGATTCCGGCGCGGGAGGCACGCATCCCGTTTCACATGGCGCTGGACCGCGTGTTCACGGTCCAGGGGCGGGGGACCGTCGTGACCGGGTCCGTGCTGCGCGGCCATGTCTCGGCCGGCGAATCCCTGGAGGTCTGGCCTCACGGCACAGCCTGTAAGGTTCGCGACATGCAGACGCACGGGCGACAGGCCGACCGGCTCGAACGCGGCCAGCGTGCCGCCTTGAACCTGATTGGGACCGACCGCGAGAGCCTGGAACGGGGCTGTGCCCTGGCTACGCCCGGGTATCTGGCAGCGTCGCGGATTCTCGACGCACGCCTGACGTGTCTAGCGTCGTGCCCGCGGCCGATCCGCCCTTCGAGCCGTGTTCGTCTGTGCCTGGGCACGCAGGAACTGCTGGTTCGGGTTGTCCCGCTGGGACCCGGTCCCCTGGCGCCTGGAACAACCGGGTACGTTCAGCTTCGGGCAGGAGAACCGACGGTTGCAGCACACGGGCAGCGTTTCATCATACGGGACGAGTCTGCAACCCGGACCATTGGCGGGGGTGTGGTGCTTCGGTGCCGCGCCCGTCGATGGATGGCGGATCGGGAGGCCGAGAGAGCCGGCCTGGCCGCCCTCGATTCGCCGGACGGATTTGTGCGACTGGCGGAGGTGTTGCGGTTCTGGGGGTTCCATCCGCCCGCGGACCTGGCCCTATGTGCCCAGGCCGGGGTGGAACCCGCCGACCTGCCCGGCTTGTACGCGGCGCTGGATGCGCAGGGTCTGCGAGTCAGCCTGGACGGCGGCCCGCGCCGCGTGTCGGCGTCGGGCGTGGACGCGTTCCTGGAACGGGCGGCTCGCTGGCTGGCTCGGTACCACCAGGCCCGTCCCGATACGCCCGGCTGCCGTCTGGACGCATTTCTCGGGTGGCTGGATCGGAAAAGCGAGAAGGGATTGGGCCGGTCGCTGCTGGATCGGCTCGTGAAGCAGGGACGGGTGAAGCTGCTGGGCCAGTACGTGTGCCGCCCGGAGTTCGCGCCTGAGCTATCGGCCCAGGACGAGAAGGTCCTCAGCGCGATGGTGGCCGAGTACCATGCGGCTGCGTTTCAGCCGCCGGCGCTGGATGGGTTGAAGGTCGCCAAGGAGGCGACTCGCCAGCGTCTGCTGCGCCTGGTCAAGGTGGCACAAGCATTCAACCAACTCATCGAAGTGCAGAACGGCCTGTATCTGCATGCAGACCGCGAACGGGAGCTGCGGGATGCGGTGCGAAAGCTTGCGGGGGCCGGGCCGGGCGTTACGGTGTCGCAGCTTCGCGAGCACCTGGGGTCGAGCCGGAAATACATGGTGCCGATCGTCGAGTACCTGGATCGCGTGGGGTTCACCCGGCGGGAGGGCGACCTGCGCTTTGTCAACGAGGAGCAATCGCGATGACTCCGGAGCAACAGGAACGACTGCGCTCGATTCCGTCCGTGGCCGACCTCCTCCACGCGGAAGCGGCGCAGCGCTGGCTGGAGCACGCTTCCCGGCCGGCCGTGGTGCGGGCGATTCGTGATGCCGTGGAACACGTTCGGGCGCGCATTCTGGCCGGGCACGGGGATGAGCCGGTCGATGCGAACACGGTGCTCCTGACGGCGGAGGACTTGCTCTGGGAACGCCTGGTTCCGTCGGTGCGGCGGGTCATCAACGCGACCGGGGTGGTGCTGCACACGGGGCTTGGACGTGCGCCGCTCTGCGAGGCGGCCATCGAGGCCATCAGCGACGCGGCGGCGGGGTACTGCACGCTGGAGTACGATCTGGAAAGTGGCTCGCGCGGCAGCCGAACGCGGAAAACCGCCGAACTCATCTGCGAGGTGACCGGGGCCGAGGGGGCCACCGTGGTAAACAACAATGCGGCGGCCACGCTGCTGATTCTGAACACGTTTGCGCGGGACCGGGAGGTGATCGTATCCCGCGGCCAGCTCGTTGAAATCGGCGGTTCGTATCGCCTTCCGTCCATCATGACGTCCAGTGGCGCGCTTCTGAGGGAGGTGGGCACGACGAATCGAACGCACCTGCACGACTATGAGGATGCCATCAACGATCGCACGGCCCTGCTGATGCGGGTGCATACCAGCAACTTCCGCGTGACCGGGTTCGTCCACACGACGCCGCTGGAGCAGATTGTGAAGCTTGCCCATCGCGTGGGGCTGCTGGCCCTGGACGACCTGGGCAGCGGGGCGCTCTTCGATCTGGCCGCGTTGGGCCTGCCGGGTGAGCCATATGTGGGGGAGTCCCTTGCGGCGGGCGCGGACCTCGTCTGTTTCTCCGGTGACAAGCTGCTGGGCGGGCCGCAGGCCGGGCTCATTCTCGGGCGGCGCGACCTGATCGAGAAAATCGAGGCCAACCCGCTGGCCCGGTGCTGCCGCGTAGACAAGCTGACGCTGCTGGCCCTGGAGGCTACTCTGCGGCACTACGACGATCCCGCAGAGGCCCGGCGGGCGATTCCCACGCTGGCCATGCTTGATCTCGACACGGACTCGCTGGCCGACCGCGCCCGAGCGTTGTGCGAGCTGTTCCAGCACGCCGTGCCGTCAGAGCATTTCTACGTGTGCTCGGACGTGTCTTGCGCGGGCGGGGGATCGCTGCCCGGGCGCGAGTTGCCGACCGTGGTCGTGCAGTGGCGTCCCGGGCGACGGAGCGTGGATGCCGTGCTTGCGGCATTGCGGCACACGGAGATTCCGGTGATCGCTCGGATTCGGGACGACGGAATCTGTTTCGACCCCCGGACGATTCAGGAAGACGAGTACGAGGACCTGGTGGCGGCGGTCGCGTCCGCGGTATTTGCCGACGAGGGCGAGGCAAGGCTTCGCGTGCTACCGCCGTCGTGATCGTGCTGCGCGGGCACGGCGTCAGGGGCCGGTGGGGGCGAGCTCGCGTTCTTGCATCTCGACCTGCTGGCGTGCGGCCTCCAGCAGGGCCGCGATCTGAGTGTCCTTCGGGCTCATCCTTGCTGCTTCTGCGAGGTGCGGAAGGGCGTCACCCGGGCGCCCGGCGCGAAGCAGAAGTTGCCCCAGGCGACGGCGGGCCATGAGGAAGTCGGGCTCCAGTTTCACGGCTGTTTGATACTCGGTTACGGCGGCTTCCATCTGGCCCGACCGCTCGAGGGCGTCGCCCAGCAGCAATCGGAGGGCCGCCTTGTCGGGGTCGATGTCAACGGCCTGTCTGAAATACGTCATGGCCTCGTCTCCTCGATCCAGTTGTTGCAGGGTCGTGCCGATGGTGGCCAGCACGACGCTTCGCTGTCCACCCGTTTGCAGTTCCAGTGCCTTCTGGAAGTCGGCAAGCGTTTCCTCAAGCCGCCTCACTCGCTCCTTGGCAACCTCATCGTCCAGTTGGGCAGCCGAGACGTTCAGGCTGTTCCTGTATGCCGTCAGATGCAGGCTGAGCGTCTGAAGTCGGAATTCGCCTCGTTTCTGGTAGGCTACCCACGAGGCCGGGTTCTTCTCGATCGTGTCGTTGCACAGGGCCAACGGATTCGCGAAAACCTGCGTCCGCTGCCACGTCAGGTACCAGCACAACACGATGAAGAGAAACGCCAACTCACGCACGCCGGCCTTGGAGCGCCCGGCCGACGGGTTCGGCTGGAAGAAGCCGGCGCGCCGCAGCACGACGGCCACCGCGTGTACGGTCAGGCCGACGAGTCCGATCAGCGGCAGGTAGGCAAAGTGGTCGGCCACCAGGGAGTGTTGGTGGTAGTAAATGTTGAAGAAGCCCATGACGGGAAACAGGGCGATCAGAAAGGTTCCTACGCCCAGCAACGCCGGTCGCCCCCAGGTCTTGCGCTTGGCGATCAGGATGGCCAGGACGATCAGAATCACGGCGTGGGGAGCGTAGCTCGTCACGGCGGCCGGGTTGACGCTCCAGCGTGGGTAGAGGAAGCAGAGGTTCACCGGGGCGAAGACCTTGCGTGCAAAGAACGCCACAATCCACCCGGCGCGGGCGAAGCGCTCCGCAAAACCGGCCGCGTACTCCGGACCTGCCGCGCCGGTGTGCGTGCTTTCGTACCACACCGTGAGGGCGGCCATGGCGCCCGCCAGCACGAAGAACGGAAGGGACTCCAGGAGCTTACGGGCGTTGAGCGTGCGGGCACTCCACCAGTACAGCAGGAGGACGGCGGGCAGCACCACGGTGGACGCCTTGCTCAGCAGGGCCAGCGTGAACAGGGGAATCGCCAGATAATAGCAGGCGGGCCGATTCCGCTCGTGGTGGCGAAGCAGTGCGGCGAGTGTCAGCAGGAAGAACAGCCCGGACAGAACATTCTTGCGTTCGTAGATCCACGCCACGGACTCGACGTTGAGCGGGTGCAGCGCGAACAGCATCGCCGCCACCACCGAGCCAAGCACTCCCACGCGGCGGAAGATCACGAACAGCAGCAGGGCATTGGCGATGTGCAGAAGCACGTTCACCACGCGGAACCCCACGGGATTGGGGCCCCACAGCCGGTGCTCGATCCAGTACGTCGTGTACACCAGGGGTTGATACTGCTCACTCTCGGTGGAGAACCAGATGCGACGCAGGCCGCCGGGTTCGGTCAATCGGGGATTCAGTTGGACGACGCTCACGTCGTCCATGAGAAACGTGCCCTGCAGGGAGGGGAGGTAGGCTGCCAGGACCAGCAACGCCAGTCCGGCCATCAGTCGCCCACTGGACTTCCAATTTCCGCGCGGGCCTGCGACCGGGATCCCCGAAGGGGGGATGGAAGAGGACCCGTCGGCAGGGTGCATGTCGCCCGTTGTCACGTCGTTACTCTCCACAGCGGAGGCCGTCCGGCCGCGCTCGTGCGGTCGGTCCCGGCACTCCTACGAGTCAGTTGCCTGTTCCCCGGGCACGGCCGGCGTGGGCTTCAGAGGCTCGGCCCGCCGGATCTCGACCCGCTTCGCCGTGTACACCATGTCGTCGGCCGACTGTTCGATGAGGACCTCACCTCGCGCCCGTTCTCCGACGCGGATGTCCTCCAAACGGGCCAGGGCGCCGTTAATCAGGACTTCCGTGGCGATGTTGAAGCGGACCTTCTGCTTGCGTTCGGTCTTCTGTTTCTCGGCGTAGTAGCGAACCGTGATTTCCTGGCCGGGCAGGTCGATCTTCTCAATGACGCCGTCCAGTACGATGGTCGTCGGCTCGGTCGGCTTGTCGCGACAACCCCCGGCGAGGAGTACGATGGAAGCGAGGCACAGGAGAAACGGTGCAGGAACGCGTGGGATTCGCATCATCAGCAGAGCGCCATTTTGATGTTTGAGAGTCGTTGTTTCCATTCTTTACCCTGTCCCGCGCCAGTTGCGGGGGGGAGTGTACACCCAACGCGGGACGACGGCAACGGGCCGGAGCCGCCTCCCGAAGGTGTGAATTATCCGAGCGGGCCGGTGTCTCTTGAAAACATCCGGGGCAGGCCGTACCCTTCGCGCGGAGGTTTAGCAGTATGCGCGTGCTTTCCGGAATCCAGTCGAGCGGCAAGCTCCATCTGGGCAACTACCTGGGCGCCATCAGCCAGCACATCGAGCTGCAGGAGCAGCACGAGTGCCTCTTCTTCATCGCCAACTACCACGCCCTGACCACCGTCCGCGACGCGGCCGAACTGCGCCAGCGGACCCTGGACGTGGCCCTGGACTACCTCGCCCTAGGGCTGGACCCCGCCCGGGCCGCCCTGTTTCGCCAGTCGGACGTGCCCGAGGTGTGCGAGTTGGCCTGGATCCTGGCCACTGTCACCAACGAGGGCCTGATGCGCCGCGCCCATTCCTACAAGGACAAGACGGCCAAGGGCATCGAGCCGACCATGGGCCTGATGTCGTACCCGATCCTTATGGCCGCCGACATCCTGATCTACCGGAGTCACCTGGTGCCGGTGGGCAAGGACCAGGTCCAGCACATCGAGATGACCCAGGACATTGCCGCCCGGTTCAACTCCGCGTTCCATTGCGATGTCCTCATTCGTCCGGAGGCCAAGCTGAACCGCGCCCCGCTGGTGCCCGGCGTCGACGGTGAGAAGATGTCCAAAAGCTACGGAAACACCATCGACCTGTTTGATGAGCCGGCGGCCATCCGCAAGCGGATCATGAGCATGAAGACGGACAGCACGCCCGTCGAAGAGCCCAAAACCCCGGATCGGTGCAACGTGTACGCCATCTACAGCCTTCTGGCCCGGCCGGAGGAGACCGCCGAGGTCGAGGCGGCCTACCGCAAGGGGGGCATGGGGTACGGCGAGGTGAAGAAGCGGCTGTTCGAGGTGTACGAGCGCATTTTCGGGCCGGCCCGGGATCGCCGAGCGATTCTGGCCGCGGAGGCGGACCGGGTGGAAGACATTCTCCGGGACGGAGCGAGGCGAGCCCGCCGCATCGCCTGCGAGGTCATGGAAGAGGTCCGGGAAGCGACGGGCATCGTGGCCGGCAGGAACTCAACGGCGTGAAGGACTACCGCGTCGAACTCGACGTCTACAACGGGCCGCTGGACCTGCTCCTGTTTCTCATCCGCCGGGACGAGGTCGAGATTCACGATATCCCCATTGCCCGCATCACCGAGCAATACGTCGCCTATGTCCAAATGATCGAGCAGTTTGACCCCAACGCGGCGGGGGACTTTCTGGTCATGGCCGCCACCCTCATGGAGATCAAGTCGCGGATGCTCCTCCCCCGGCCCCCGGCGATCGAGGAGGAGGAAGAGGACTTCGGCGATCCGCGGCTCGAACTGGTCCGGCAACTCCTGGAGTACAAGAAGTTCAAAGACGCGGCCAACCAACTGGGCGTCGCCGCCGAGGTTCAAGCCCTCAAACACACGCGCACGCCACCCAAAATCGAGTCCGATGGGAGGGAGGTTGAGCTGGAGGAGGTGGAGGTCTGGGACCTGTTCGACGCCTTCCAGCGGCTTCTGGAGCAGACCGGTCGGCGTGAGCGGACGCACGACGTGGTCTACGACGACACGCCGCTGGCCCTGCACGCCACGGATATCCTGGACTCACTGGAACGCTCCGGCGGCTGCCAGCGGTTTGAGGAGGTTTTCGCCGGGCGATCGCGCAGCCAGATCATCGGCCTGTTCCTGGCCCTGTTGGAGCTGATCCGGAAGAAACGCGTCCGCGCCACCCAGGACCGCCCGTTCGGCACCATTACGATTCATCTGATCGACTCGTCGCCCATCATCGAGGATTTCGACGCCGCGTTTGAGACGGAATCGTCGGAGCCCGAAGAGCTTGTGCCCACTGCCGACGATAGCCCGGAAAGCGAGTTGGTCGAGGCGTGGGAGACCGATGATGTCGGCGAGGTCGCGGACGGCCTGGGTTTCCCCGCAGAGTCTGACCCGGCCTTCGCGGACGAGCCGGAGGAAGACCGCGTTTCGCGTACGGGACCCGTTCCCGCCCTCGACGAGTCCGCCCCCGCCGCAGCGCCCAAGAGTGATTCAGTTCCGGGTGTGTCCGTGTCTGATGCGCTCCAGACGGATCGCTGATCGAAGCACCGCATTCATGGATCGGGCTTCCATTCCACGATGCGGACGGGGTGAGGCGGCAGGTCTTCCAGGGTCTCGGCATCGCCTTGGCCGGCCCGCTGAACGAACACGTGCAGCACGCCGTCGCGCCGCCACAACCGGTCGTCGTAGGTCGGTTCGCAAAACCCGATGTCGTCCGGTGTCAGGTCGACCGTGCGCCAGGACTGGCGCAGGGGGTCTTCGGAAACAGCTACGGACAGCCGGTTGCCTCGCTCCTCATCACGAAAGAGCAGGCAGACCCGGTCACGGCCGTCGACGGCCAGTTTCGGCCGGGAGATCGGTATGCGCTTCGTGCCGCCGCCGCGCAGCGTGAAGGGCGCGGAACGGCCACCGACCTGTGAGACGTGCCACTCGCTCCCGTCGTGCCAGACCAGATGATACTGAGGCACCTGCGTTCCGGCGGGCCGCCAATAGGTGGCGATCATCGGCCGGCCGCGGGAATCGACGGCCGTGGCGCACTGGTTGATGAGGTCACTGTTTTGCGGAATTGCGCAGGCGATTTCCGCGGTGGCGGCCGTGATCGGCAAGGTGTACGCCCGGCCGTTGGAACGGGTCCAGGTCCGGCCCTGGTCCGTCGAGCGGGCGTAGCACAGATCGTGGTTGGTGGCCACGTCTCCCGTTTCCCGCCAGTTCCAGGAGATGTGCCACCCGCCGGCCCGATCGATGGCAATCTGGTTGGTGTACGCGTTGCGCTGCTCCTCTCCGTCGATCAGCGGGTGTTGCACCACGGACCAGGTCAGCGTCTGGGCATCGTAGCGGTTCAGCATGGTGAGACCGCAACCGGAACCCCCGTCACGATAGAGGAACAGCAGGTCACCCCCGTCGAGGTTGAAGAACTCGGGGTACGTGACGTGTTTCTCCGCCTGCCCGGTCATGGGCAGCCTGTCGGTCAACTCCAGGGAGCCGGGTTGCTTCCCGCGGGCGTAACGCAGCGGGTGCCCATGGTGGTCCCACGCGACATGCAGGAGGCCGGTGCCATCCACGGCGATGCTGATGCCGTTGTGGGCGTCCCGGACGTTTCCCTTGTATTGCGTGATATGCGTTTCCCAGTCCGCAGAACCGAGCCTGCGCTTGGCGAGCACCATCCTCGCTTCGGTGTCGTAGAATGCCGTGTATTGCGTGTCGCCGTGCGTCGTGACGGAGTGCTGGCGGAAGGTGCTTGTGTTTACGGCGTTCCTGGCCCAGCCCTGGCCGACCACGGTCTGGCGGACCTCCATCTGTTGCAGCAGCCGGGGCGCCTCAATCGTTTCCGTCATACACTCGGGCAGAACATGCACCTTGTCGCCGGCCTGGTTCGCGAAATAGAGGCGCGACGTGGAGACCCGGAATGCGTCACCATCGGCCCAGAGGGTGTAGAGATCCGGGTGAGCGTTCACGGGGCGGCGGGCGTAGCTGTGGTTTCTTTCACTGGCCCGGGTGAGTTGTGCCGCTTTGCGCCAGGTTTCGCCCTGATCGGTGCTGACCCAGGCGGTCATCTCGCCGCCGGTTCCGTACGGCTGGGGGCCCGGCTCGGTGGGCGCGACCGCGCGCCAGGTCCCGTCGGGTTCGACGTACAGTGACCCCATGTCGTAGTTGTGATCCGATCGGGTGACTTCTCGGAAGGTCCACTCTTGCCCCGTCCAGTGCGCGAGGGTCCACGTTCGAGGATCGTTCTGTGGGCCGGGATCGTGTCCTTTGCTCGTTACATACAGGATGACGGGCCGCCCGGCGGCGTCAAAGTTGAGGTCCTTCATGTAGACGAGCAGGCCTTCGCGTGCATAGTCGCGCACCAGTGCGTTGTTGCGGACGTCCTGGAGCGGGGTGCCAAGCACCTTCCCGGAAACGCTGTGCCAGGTTTTCCCGGCGTCGTTCGTCTGCATGAAGTACAGGTTGGTGCGCTTGTCCACGCTCCCTTTGGGATGCCAGTTGAACGCGGTTGCCACGAGCCCCTCGTGACGCCCGCTCACCTGGTAGTGACCGCCGAAGCCGGCCAGCTTCACATCCTCGCTCCAGGTCGATCCGTCCGCGCTGGTTTCCCAGTACAGCTCTCTGCCCTTGGTGTACTTCGTGAACAGGTGCAGGAAGCCCTGGCCAGGAAGGAACCAGGGTTGCGGATAGGTCATCTCTTCCGTGGTGACCCGCTCGAATGCGTCCACGCTGTAGGGCTGCACACTGCGATATTTGAAGCCGGGTCGTTGTCGGCCCCGCCCGCTGACAAACACCCAGACGTGGCCCTTTTCGTCCAGGCAGAGGCTGGCGTTGTCATGCGGGTCCTTCACGCCCCCTTTGTCGTGTACGAGGGTCGGACGCGGCACCACGCCCCGGGCGTGATCATAGTATGACGCCATGATGAGCAGATGCTGCTTGTCCTTGGCGGTGCCGCCGTACACGAAAAACGTCTTGTCCGCCTCGGGGGCATACGCCGCGATCGGTACGTGCTTGGCCGTGTATGTGCCTAATCCGCCGGAGTACTTGTCGCCGTACGGGCCCTTCAGTTGGCCCAGCGTGAACCAGATGCCTCGGTACCCATCCTCCTTCGGCGAGGCTGCCGTCGGCCGGGTCGTCACAACGGGCTCGCACCGCACGATGACCTCGTATTCGGAAATCACGTCACCCTTGTGCCAGACGTGCTCGCCACCCCGGTAGTTCAGGTACAGGTGATCCGTCACCCGGCCGCGATCCGCCTTCTCCGCCGACACGTAGCGAACGCGCAGCGGTTCCGCGCTCTCCATGCGCAGCAAGGAATCGACGGAAATGCGGGTAACGCCGGCCCCGTCCAGAACGACTCCGCTGCACGACGGCACCGTGGTCCGACGATCTCCCAGGGCAATCTCTCTCCGCCCGGTTTCATACACCCAGGTCGGATTGTTCAGGATGCCGATCAGGCCCGTGGCCACTTCGCTGGTCGTGACGTCCCCCAGGGCATGCAGTTTTTCGCGCATCACCCACGTGCCGTCCGGGTTGGAGCGAAACGTGAGGTTCGCTCGGATCTGCTCTTCCCCGTGATCGACGATGACCTCTGCAACGAAAGAATCCTCGTTGCTGGTCACGGTCGCGTCGCGGAGCCGCGCGGGTAGGGCGTCCTTGTTGCCGGCCACGCGGACGTGACCGATCCCGCTGCGATAGTCAGGCGACACGATGCGATCCGGGCGGTAGGCCAGGCACTGCGCCATGCACCGGGCGCCCCAACTGAACGTGTGGACGGCTCCCGGCGTGCGGTGGATCACCACCTTGCCGGAATCCAGACGCCGAACGCCGGTGCGGTCCGGATGGCCGTGGGGCAGGCTTTCGACGAGCTGCAGCGACAGCCACGTCAGGGCCAGTTGGTAGATCCGGTCATGCTGCGTGGACGGGAAGAAATACTCGCCAGCGCGGTAGATGGCGCCGGACTCCGAGCGCGCCTGCATCCGCTCCAGCGTCTCCAGGCCGGTGAGGGCCAGCGGCCACGCCTCGGGATCCTCCCCGAAAACGGCCATCAACACGTGGACCATCAGCCAGTCCGGATTCCGGAACAGACGCCAGTCCTGCCCATTGGGGTACACGAACCCGCCATCCGGCAGCAGAAACCATTTCAGGTTTTCGTAAATGCCGGCGACGTTGTGCCGCAGGGCTTCCGGGGGACGACGCCCCGTCATCGCGTAATCGAGCGAGGAGCCCAGCGTCAGATTGAACGCGGCCATGTAGTCCGGATGGACGATCCCGTGATTTTCGAGAGTGAAATCATCGTAGATATTCGCGCCGGTGAACTGCTCGCGAATCGGCCGGCCGTCCACGATTGCGTCGGAGGTCTCATCGGCCGGGCGCAGGTACGATGACAACGCCCATTTCTGGAAGGCGGTTTCCCACTTCGGACGTCGCGGATCGTTTGGCATCAGCAGGACCGCCACGGACAGCACCTCGCTGTTCCACGCGTTCTCCTCCGACTTGCTGTCCTCCTGGATCTGATGCGGAGGCTCCGCCGCCGCGATCCGGTCCGCCTCGTGCGCCACAACTCGCCGAATGCCGTCGCGCACGTCCGCCGGCAGGTCCTCCCACGCCCACCACGCCGCGTGGGCCAGGGAATGGGCCCAGTGCGCGGACTGCCAGTGATCGCCCCAGGGTTTGCCGTCGGAGGTCGGTCGGGAGCCCGTTCGATGCGTTACGATCAGGTATCGCATCATGGGAAGGATGAACTCACGCAGCAACTCCGCTCGGGACACCCCGACCGTCTTCTCATCGTACGGGCCGAATCGATAGAGGAACGCGAAGCCCGCGACGGTACCCGTGTTCGGTCGGATCCAGTGCTCCCCGCTGCGGCTCTCCGTCAGCAGCTTGAGGCCGGGGTCTTCCGACCAGGGCTGCACCGTGCCCAGAAGATAATGCGCCTGCTTCTGCGTTGCCTGGTACACGCGCAGGCGGGCCTGCTGAAGCTCTTGCGAGCCGGCTTGCGCGAACGCGACAGTCGGCATAACCGGGTCGTCTGCGGGATCAGCGGCGCTGCACACGGCCGGCAGCAAAAGGGGGCACACCACGCAGCGTAGTAGGCGCCTGCGAATCGAGAAAGCGGATGACATGCTGAGTTGCTCCTGCGGGCAATCTGTTAATCGCCCATCTTGATCGTCAGCGGCGTGCCCAGGCGCCTTGCCCACTGTTCGACGTACGCATTCCATTCGTCCGCCGAGGCGAAGTCGCCGCTCCGGGTCCAGCCGGCGCCTGCGAAATGAACGAGAGACCGGCCGGGCCGCACCGCGCCGATGGCCAGCACGTGCTCAGCGGCGTCTGCGGTTTCGCGAAACGCCACGGCGTCCATGACGACAGCGGTGCCGAGTTCTCCGTTGCCCTCCGGCTCCAACGGCCCCCACATCGCGATCCAGGGTTGCGTGGCCGTCGACTTCACCTGCACACCCGGCCGCCTGACCAGACCCGCCGCGACCAGGAGGTCTGCGTCTGCCGCCTCCCACGTGAAGATGGACTCGATGCGGGTCAGGTTGTGTCCGGCGTCCAGACTGAACCGCTTGGTTTCGGAGACCTTCAGCCCGCCGCAGTCCAGCGCGTCGTATTCCAGCACGAACAGGGTGCGGACCGGGCCGTTCGCGAGGATTCGCCATCGCGAGAAGTTCTCACCTCGGTACAGCTTCCCGTCCTTCCAGATCCCCGTGCCGCCGCAGCCCAGCGTGGGACCCACCTTGAAAAAGTCCGCGCCCTCGCCGTGGTCCGTGTGGTAGTCGACCCCGGGCTTGTACCACTTCTCGACAATGGGATAGCGGACGCGCTTGCACCAGACGTCGATCCCGTTGCTGATCGTTTCGTCGCGCAAGGCCGGCCCGTAGACCCGGAACGCGATGCGATCACTCTCCCAGGCCAGGTCGTCCTTCCGGGTGGGTACGAACTTCGCATGCACGGGCGACGGCGCAGAACGGTGCGTGACCAGCGGCGCTGCCTGAACGACAAACGCTCGCACCTGCGACGGGCCGAAGTCTCCCTGGAACAGGAGGGCGTCCGGCTCGCCGTTGCCGTCGGAATCTATCGCCTGCGATACGAGTTCTCGCCCGCTTGGAGCGTCAATCACCCGCACTCGCTCCGCGCGAACCCCGGGCAGGGCGGCGACGACCGCCGTCCACGGGATTTCGATGGTTTCATGGGGCCGGGCCAGGTCAATCGGATTCGTCACCTCCACGCGGACGCCCGGCACGGGAGCGGTCGCAGGCGGCGAGAGCGGCTTCTGGACGCGGCCCCAGTCCCCGCCGAAGTACGCGGCGTCAAGCTGCGCCATGAATTCCACGTCGCCGCGACGAACGGCCAGGTCCGCCAGGTCCGCGTAGATGGAATGCGCCAGCCAGTACCCGAAGTGGTATTTTTCCTGAATGGAGCCCGGCCGGCGCAGCAGGGCGTAATGGGCGAGGCCCACGCCGTTTGCCTCGGCCACAGCGCCGGCCGCCTCGGCCTGCGCCCAGAGATTCTCCGCCACACGCCGAAAGAGGGCGGTGAAATCCTCGTATTTCATCGTGCGGGGATCGAGAAGCTCACACGTGTCGTCGACTCCGGCCAGCGGAAGACTCACGACCCGTTCAAACGACGTATCCCCGTCCAGGTCAAACTCGATCCGGTCGAGGAATCCGTTCCCGTCCGTGTCCGTGTAGCGGATCGTGGGAAAGCGCTCCGGCTGCTCCTTGCTGCGGGACCAGCCCTGGAAATAGTGGGCGTCCTGGTCGATCCGCCAGCAGGCCCACTCCGCTCCATACAAATGGATCCGCCCGTCGAACCGGCCCACGTAGAGCTTCCCGCCGCCGGAGTTGTCGTTGTCCCATTCGCCGCGGTCGCCGGAGCAGTCCGCCTGCGGGTGCTGGTCGATCCCGCCTTTGCGCACGCCGATCCTGAACGGGTCCCGCGGCTCGTACAGCTCCACCCGCTCCCAGCGATGGCAATCGTCGTCTTCGTCGAAGACCAGCCAGCAGCGGCCCCACGTGCCCCGCCCGAAGATGAGGTCCCACGCCGATCCGTGGTCGGGGTAGATCAGCTCCGTGAGCTGACGCCAGCGCGGGTCGTAGAAGAACCGGTCCGCCTCCGGCAACCCGCGCAGGCCCGGAACGGGGTGGACCTGGTCGGAGTAGTCAAACCCGGGGCCCTGGAAATGGAGCGTCATGTCGAAATCGAACTCATTTCCAGGCACCGAGTCGTTGTCCAGGTCCAGGGCGATGGACACCCAGTCAATCTTCTTCGTGAATTCCACGCGCCGCATCGCGTCGGTCACGTCACGGCCGTTTGCGGGCAGGGCAAAACCCTCCTCCGGGGGCTTGTGAATCTGCGGCGAATCGCACAAACGAACGGCCATTTCGGATAGACCGTCGCCGTCGTGGTCATAGAAGAGGAACGGGTTCTCCCAGTTGTACCGCAGGTCACGGATGTTTGCCGTCGCGGTGTGCATCTTCAGAAAGAGGCTGGTGCCCAGATAGTCCGTGAAGAACCGCGAGGCCCCGGAATGCTCCCAGCACTTGAGCGTGAAATCGGTCCAGTCCAGGTAGTGGAACACTTCGTCGCCGTCGCTGTCCATCACGATCATGTAGTGGCCGGGGCCCCAGCCGGTGTCGGTGAGCTTCGCATTCTCTGCGACCACCTGCATGTCCGCCCGGCCGTCCCCGTCGTTGTCGACCCAGTCGATGATGATGTCTCCCGGACCGCCGTACACCCCGTCGCGATTGCGATCGACCATCAGGCAGTCGCTGTCCGTGTCACCGGTCAGGTCGGTCCACGTCATGTCGTCGTCATCGTCGATCCACTGGAGCGGTGTGCCGTCGGCGGTCACGTAACGCAACACGTCCGGGTCGCCGTCGCCGTCGAGGTCTTCGTACTCCACGACCGCTCCGACCGGCGGCAGGGGTGGCCGGTAGGGGCGCACCAGGGGGTTCACACGTGCTTCCACCGCTGCGCCTGCGTACGCCAGAAAGGCTCCGGCAAGCAGAATGTTGAATCCATCACGATCGATGATCCGGTTGGCCTGTGGCATCTCCGTCAACTCCGTGGTCTGGGCCGTGATTGCACACCACCTCAGGATTTCACCAACGCAACGGCCTCGCGCACGACGCGCGCAACCGCCTCATAGTTGCCATCGCTGTACAGGCTCTCCGCCGCGAGCCAACTGCCGCCGCAGGCCACGACCTGCGGCAGGGCCAGATAGTCGCGGACGCACGCAGGTCTCATGCCGCCGGTGGGAATGAACCGCATCATGCGGTACGCGGCCCCCAGGGCCTTCAGGGCACGCACGCCGCCGAGTGACTCGGCCGGGAAGAACTTCACGACGCGCAGCCCGTGATCCAGCGCCAGCGCGATGTCCGTGGCCGTCGCGATCCCCGGGGCGATGGAAATACCATGCTCCAGGCAGTAGCCGACGACCTTGGCGCCGAAGCCGGGCGATACGATGAACTCCGCGCCGGCGTCCACCGCCGCCTTGACCTGGTCAACGTCCAGCACCGTGCCCGCGCCCACGAGCATCTCGCGCTTCTCTCGGAAGACCTGGATGGCCTTGGGCGCGTCGGCGGTCCGGAGCGTGACCTCTGCGCAGGGCAGCCCGCCGGCCACCAGCGCGTCGGCCAGCGGCGCCGCGTGAACCGCGTCGCGGATCGTCAGGATCGGGATCAACCGCAGTTCTTCCAGGCGTGCAACCAAAGTCGGGTTCATACCGTCCATTGCCTCCGAGCAGCGTCCGGCCCGCAAGACCGTACGGATCACCGGGCCATCCATCCACCGTCCACGAGCAGGATCAGGCCGTGGCAGTACGCCGCGGCGTCACTGGCCAGAAAGACCGCCGGCCCCTTGAAGTCCTCCGGCTGCCCCCATCGCCCGGCCGGAATCCGAGCCAGAATCTGCTCGCTCCGCACCGGATCGTCCCGCAGGGCCTGTGTGTTGTCTGTTGCAATGTACCCCGGCGCAATCGCATTGACGTTCACGCCGCGTCCGGCCCACTCGTTCGCCAGCGCCTTGGCCAACTGTGCGACGCCCCCTTTGCTGGCCGAGTAGCCCGGGACCGTGATTCCACCCTGAAACGACAGCAGCGAGGCCGTGAAGATGATCTTGCCGCTTCCACGCTCCACCATGGTCCGGCCGATCTCCCGGCTGATGACGAACTGGGCGCTGAGGTTCACTTCCATGACCTTGTCCCAGAACTCATCCGGGTGCTCGACGGCCGGTCGGCGCAGAATCATGCCCGCGTTGTTCACGAGAATGTCGATCCGCGGATGATCGGCCTGCACCTGCTGCAGAAACCGGTACAGGTCCGTCCGGTCTGCGAAATCACACGTGTACCCGGCGAACCGTCGGCCCAGCCCGGTGACGGCACGCTCGATCCGACTGCCCTGGGGTCCCAGGTCGAGACTTACACCGACGATGTCGGCGCCGGCCTCCGCAAGCCCCTCGGCGATGGCATAGCCGATGCCTTTGCAGCAGCCGGTGACCATCGCGGTTCTTCCATCCAGCCGAAACTGATCGAGAATCGTCATTTTCAACGTCTCCATGCATTTCCACTCGGTGCCGCTATCCGCCACGCAGCAGGGCGGACGGCAGCGCGGTGGTCAATGCCGGCCAGAAGGCCGTCAACAGCAGTACGGCGATCATGGCCAGCAGAAACGGCCCGAGTGCCCGCGACACCTCCCCGATTCGCGCCTTGCCCACGCTGCACGCCACGAACAGGGCGATCCCCACCGGCGGCGTGCTCTGCCCGATGCCCAGGGCCAGCACCAGCATGACGCCAAACTGCACCGGATCCATCCCGACGGTGTCCTGCGCGATGGGCATCAGAATGGGCACCAGCAGAATCATGGCCGGCGTCAGGTCCAAAAACGTTCCGATGACCAGCAGAATGGCCAGCATCATCAGCGTCAGCGCCGCCGGGCTTGTGGTGAGGCTCAGCATGCCCGCCGCGATCTGCTGCGGGACCTGCTCCACGGTCAGCAACCAGGAGAACGGGGCGGTTGCGCCGATGCAGAGCACGACAATCCCCGTCACCTTTGTGCTGTCCACGAGTGCGGCGCCCAGGTCGGACCAGGCCAATTCCCGATAGACCAGGCCACCGACCAGCAGCGCCCACACGACCGCCACAATCGCCGCTTCCGTGGGCGTGACCAGGCCGCACACAATGCCGCCCAGGACCCACAGGATGGTCAGCAGCGGGAGAATCGCCCGGGCAAACGTGCGCCCCGCGGCCTTCAGACCCAGACCCGCGGCGGACGGCGAGTGGCGCTGCACGCGGGCAATGGCGTACGCCACCACCATCAGGGCAAGCCCCACCGCAATCCCGGGGAACACGCCCCCCAGGAACAACTCCCCGATCGAGATGCCGCCGATCACCCCCAGCAGGACGAACGGCACGCTGGGTGGAATGATGATGCCGATCGAGCCCGCGGTCGATTGCAGGGCGGTGGCGGTTCCTCGCGAATATCCGCTCTGGATCATGGCCGGGATGAGCACGATCCCGATGGCGGCCGTGGTGGCGGCCGTCGAACCGGAAACGGCGGCAAAGAACATGCACGACACCACACTGACCATGGCCACTCCGCCGTGGAGCCATCCCACCAGCGCCCGGGCCAGGTCAATCAGCCGGCCGGACATCCCCCCTTTGCTCATCAGGCTGCCGGCCAGCACGAAAAACGGAATCGCCAGCAGGGGAAAGCGGTTGGTCTCCGCGAAGAGCTTCAACGGAATGAGGTTGAGATCGTATCCGCTCCAGCCCACCATGGCCGCCCCCGCGGCGAGCACCAGCGCAACCGAAATCGGCACGCCGACCGCCAGCAGAATGAGGAAGCCGATCAGCAGCACCTGGATCAGCGGGCTCACGATCCACCCTCCGCCGGCGTGCGCCCGGCCGCAACCCACTGGAGCATCGCCTCAACGGTGCGAACGGCCATCAGCCCGCCGCCGACCGGCACGGATGCGTACAGCCAGGTCCGCGGGATCTCCATCACCGCCGTCCGCACGTTCCAGGAATCAACGGCCAGGATGGCTCCGTACACAATCAGCAGAAGGCAGAACGCGAATGTCAGTAGCAGGACAACAAGCTGGACCATGCGCCGGAGGCCGTGGGGCAGCCGGACCACCACCACGTCCAGGGCGAAATGCTCGTTGCGCTTCAGGGCCAGCGACGCCCCCACGAACACCAGCCAGGCGAAGAGCAGCGTCGCCGCCTCTTCCGTCCAGGCCGGCGGAGACGCCAGAACGTACCGCGCCGCGACCTGGATCACCGCCACCGCGCACGTGGCGGCCAGCAGGACGGCGCCCACGATCTCCTCCAACTGGCTGTACAGCTTATGGAGCATGCGTCTGCCCGCCCGTTTCGCGAATCTGGGCCAGCAGGTCGGCAAACGGTCGGCCGTACCGCTGCACGTACGCGTCGTAGAAACCCTCAAAACGACTCGCGAAGGCGTCGCCGTGTACCTCTGTGAAGATCATGCCGGCCTGTTTGAGCGTGTCGATCGCCTGGGTCTCATACGCAGACCACAGCGTGCGCTGGCGATCGCGCGTCTCCATCGCCGCCTGGTCGAGCGCCTTCTGCAAGGGCTCGGCCAACCCGTCGTACCACCGTTGGTTCACGATCAGCAGGTCTGGAATCGAAACGTGGCGCGTCCATGCGAAGTGCTTGCAGCCCGTCTCGTGCATGGAGAAGGCCAGACAGGTGGGTGGATTGTTCTCCCACCCGTCGATGACGCCGGTCTGCAGTGCGCTGTAGACCTCTCCCTGGCTCATGGGAACGGCCGTGGCGCCCAGCCGTGCCACGGTTTCCGTCAGGACGGCGGAGTCCATGACGCGAATTTTCAACCCCGACAAGTCGGCCGGCTCCCGGATCGGGCCCTTGCGGGTCATGATGTTCCGGGAGCCCGCGTCGAAGAACGCTGCTGCCTGCAGGCTCGCGGAAGCGACGCATTCGCGCAGTCTGGCTCCAACGGGACCGTCCAGAACGGCCTGCTGGTGTGCCCCGTCGCGAAAAACGAAGGGCATCACCAGCACGTTCAGCTCGGGGACGTGTTGGGCCAGTGGGGCCGCCGATACCACCGCCGCCTCGACATTCCCCCGCTGGCAGTCCACGATCAGCTCGTTGGCGCCGCCCAATTGCCCGTTGGGAAACAGGCGCACCTCGATCCGACCGTCCGACAGCTCCTCCACCCGTTTCCGGAAGAACTCCATGGCCACGGACGTGGGGTGATCCGCGGGGAGAATCTGGCCCACCTTCATGACATGCCGGCCATCCTCCTCCCTGCCGCAGCCCGGCGCGCTGAGACACACGACGCCCATCACCGTGAAAACCGCAACGCGAAAGAACCTCGGAGCGGAGTATGTCATGACCGATCCTCCGAATCCCGAAGGGCCCCATCAACGAAGGGCGGCGATCGCCGCGCCGTCCATGTCCGCAAACGTCTGGTTCTCCCCTCCCATGCCCCAGATGAAGCGGTAGTGGGTCGTGCCCACGCCGCTGTGAATGGACCAGGCGGGTGACAGCACCGCGTCTCCGGGCGATAGCCACACATGACGAGTTTCGTCAGGCCGGCCCAGCAGGTGCAGCACGCGGTGCCCCGTGGGAATGTCGAAGTAGGTGTAGATTTCCGTTCGTCGCGCGTGCGTATGCGGCGGCATGGTGTTCCACACGCTTCCCGCGGCGAGCTCGGTGAAGCCCATGACAAGCTGGCAACTGCGAACGCCCCCTTCGTGGATGTACTGGTGGATGGTTCGCCGATTCGCATCTGCGTCAGAACCCGCATGCACCTCGTTGGCCTCTGCCTGCCGAACCACGGTTGTCGGCAGGGCGGCGTGCGCCGGGTAGCTCAGCAGGTAGAAGCGGGCGGGCTCCGCCGGCCGGGCACTGGAAAACACGATCGCCTGGCTTCCACGCCCGATGTATACACCGTCTTGCGGCGCCAGATCGTACGAACGCCCGTCGACGGCCACCGTCCCCGGACCGCCCACGTTGAGGACGCCGAGCTCTCGCCGGTCGCAGAAATGCGCCGCACGCAGTTCAGCCGGGACGGGCAGTTCGAGCGGCCGGTCCGTCGGTACCGCGGTCCCGAACACGGCCCGATCCAGGTCGGTCAGTACCAGGTCCACGGCGCCGGCCCGGAACAGCCCGCCGATCACAAATGCTGACTGCAAGTCCGCCGCGCTCATGCTCAGATAGCGAACCGAGTCGGGTGTTGCCTGAAATCGCATGGTTTCATCACTCTTCAAGAACAGGTATGCTCCCGGAGACATCCCGCGTCTCCCTCAGGCCCGCGCGAGCGGGCGCCGCCCCGCCGGTCGGCGTTCGACCCATCGCGACGGACAACGCTTCGGCCGCATGCTTTACGTCCCGAGCCACAGACGGGAGGCGTCGCTTCGTGAAGCGCGCAGCGGCGGCCGTGATGCCGATCGCGGCCGTGGCCTCACCCCGGGCGTTGAACACCGGCGCGGCCAGGCACCGAACCCCGTCGTGATACTCCCCGTCATCTACGGCGTACCCCTGCCGGCGAATCGCCTCCAGCTCGCGCTCCAGCGCCGCCGGCGTCGTAAGGGTGCGCTCCGTACGCCGTTCGAACTTCGGACCGGGCAGCAGGGCCCGGACCGCCTCCGCCGACAGGCCGGCCAGCACGGCCTTGCCCGTCGCCGCACAGTGCATCAGGACCAGCGTACCCGGACGGCTGGCCACCCGGATCGGGTTCGGACTGTCGCACACCGCGGCGATGAGCATCCGGTCCCCCGCGCGGATCGCCAGGTGCGCCGTCTCGCCGGTCTGCTGGGCCAGGGCATGGAGCACCGGCTCCGCCTGCGCCGGCAGCTCTGCGGTTTCGACGGCCATCAGACCCAGCCGCAGCAAACCGGGACCTGCGCGATAGCGACCCTCTGACTCCTCCAGCAGCCCCTCCCCGCAAAGCGTGCGCAACACACGAAACGCGGTCGTCCGCGGCATCGACAGGTGCCGGGCGACCTCGCTGGGCGTCATTCCCGTCCGCCGGGGCGCCAGCAGGGCCAAGACCCCGCACGCCTTGGCCAGATTGGGAATGCGGTACTTGTCCACATGCGAACGCGCGGTTTCCATATCGGAGCATCCTGCGAATTCCCGCGGGTCTGTCAAGCGACGCCCGCCGCGGCGGGCCGGGAAGGCGTTTGGGCTCTGGCTCGAAGCGCCGGGGATGGCGAGAGGGTTGGGCCGCGGTGAGGTGGCAGAGCAACGTGCGGCGGGAGCGGTCTGAACGAGCCGTCACGCGGCGACGGCCCCGACACGGGACGACCTCAATCGAAGCACGGCTGCACAACGACCGTGTAGCCGGAGTGCACTTCGCGCAGGCCATCCCCCGGGGAGATGGAAGCAGTCAGATGAGGGCGACGCATCTCCGAACTGCACCGTCACGGTATTCGACTCGACCCCGTCGCCGCAATGCCCAGCGTCACGGGCGTGATCCCGCAAACCCGATCCCTCAACGAATACGCAACTGCCGGCGCAACCCCGGACGTGGCTCCGGGCAGAGGCGCTCCGCCGATTGCCGTGTCCGCCGCTGGAGCCGGGGATGGAGTGGCCAAACCGGACATGAGCAAAGGCAGCCCGGCTCTACCGGTCATCCTCGCCGGCGCGCCGTCCGGTCAGGGCCCTGCATTCCGGCGTGAACTCCACGCCGATGTCGTAGATTCCCTCCGACGTTTCACGACAGCGGACGACGGTGCCCTCGAGGTACTCGCGCGTCCATGCGCGGACCCGCGGATAGACCCGGACCCGGCACCCCAGGGCCAGGGGGCAGGCGTGGCGCAACCCGATTCCACCGCGCGAGAGACTGTGCGTGGTCGTCTCGAACTCCACCGGCTCGGGTGGGGCGACTGTGCCGGACGACAGAACCTGTACGCGGGCCGGGCACCGGAAATGAAAACGAGGATAGTCCCGGCGTTCCTCGGTGGGTTCCTTCCTCTGCTCCCGGGCGGCGCTCTCTGGCGCGATCAACCCGAACCACGCAGCCATCACCTGCGGATCATACTTTGCGGGCGTTTCGCTCTGCAGGATGGCCAGGGCCTCCGCCGCACTCAGCGCTCGGTCCTTGTACGGTCGCACGGCGGTCATGGCGTCAAACGCGTCGGCCACCGCACATATCCGACTGACGAAATGGATGGCGTCGCCCTTGAGCTGATGCGGGTACCCGCTCCCGTCCATGCGTTCGTGATGCTGCAGAGCCACGGTCGCCACCAGCTCGGAGCACCAATCCGCCGCGGTCAACAACTCGTGGCCGATTGCCGGGTGCCGGCGAATCTCCGCCCGCTCCTCGTCCGTCAGCTCGCTCTCCTTGTTGATGACCTCGGAAGAAACCCGGACCTTTCCCAGATCGTGCAGCAGGCCGGCCTGTCCGATCTGGATCAGCTCTGCCTCGTCCTTGCACCCGAGTTGGTAGGCCAGCGGTACGATCCAGGTCGCCACGTTCACCAGATGTGTGGCCGTGAAGAAGTCGTGCCGCGCCGCCGCGAACAAGTGAGAGAATGCGTTCTGATGACACACCACCAGCGTGGAGATGGCCTCACAAACGTGCTTGAGGGGGTCGGCGGCCGTACGCAGGGTCGGGTCAGACAGCACCTCGTTCATCAGGCCGAAGCTGGTTTCGTACACCAGGGCGGACGCCTCACTGGCCGGAACCTGCGGGTCGCCGGCCACGGATGCCAGACAGGACTCCAGTGCCCGCTGCAGCCGGCGCTGATCCGCGACCCGGACATAGACGAATCGAATCCCGTTGCCGGCGAGACGTTCCCGATCGGCCTCCGTGAAGGGCACCACGCCCGCGGTGTACAGGGAATACGTATTTGCGAAAACGGCGCTCCGGTTCAGGGTCGTGCGGGCTTTCACGTACACCGGAATCGTGTTCAGGACGGACAAGGGCATATGATGCAGAGGCACCGGCAGGAAACCGGAGCGAATCGAGGGCGGAGCGCCGCTTGAGGCGTTCGTGTCCGCTGATTGCGTGCTGTAGTCAATCTCTACCGCAGACATGACCCGCTCCCCGCACGGCCTGCGTGCAAATCCGGTGACGTCAACTTGAACCTTAGGTCTGTCCGTGTCCGCTGGACAGAACTTTTGACGAATCCCCTAATTAACATCGTACGATTGCGCTTCGTAACTGAATTGGACCCGTGAGCGTCTTTCAGCAGAGCATCGCTCCAGCAGCCCGACGGTACGACTCACTGCGGGAACGAAACATCAGGTTTGAAGCCATCGCTGCAGTGAAGGCGAGGTGTGCGTAGGACTACGTACGCGCTTCCCGACAGGGCAACCCGGGACATAGACTTCGACACTTGTCCTCCGGATCCTGGGGCAGAAGACTTACTTGCGGAAACTGTGGAACCTGTGCAGAGCGAGCCGGGCGAGTCCCGTGGTGACCGGGGCTTCTCCCGTGGGCTCGCTTGCCCCGCCCGAACCCTGCGCCGTCGTATTCAGCGGCACTGGAGTGGAGGCTTCCGCGAAGGATCCCGGTTGGCTCGCCGGCAACCCTAAACTCTAGGTCCGAATTCGCCGACGTATGCGTAGCCGGTTCTGGAATCGCGCCAACTCTCGTTCGCCAGGCATCCAGGCGAGAAACCGCCGCAGGACCGATCCGGTGACCGGGGCATCGGTGTGAAATCACGTCTGAAGCAGTTCTCAGTGATCATCGCGGTTCAGGCGGGTTGTGTGGCCGTCGGGCTGTGGATGCAGTACCAGTACATCGCCCGATCCTCCGCGCATGAGGCTGCGTGCTCGGCGTGGTGCTCCCTTGAGACCCAAGCGCAAAGGCTGGAAGCGGCTCTCGCATCTGCAGGTGGACCTCTGTCGGCATCCGATCCGCACAGTCTCACGCAACTGGCCGGTGCGGCGAAGACTCTGCATCCGGGGGGTGGAGACATTCTGCTCGTGGACGCGGGCTGGCGGGTCCGTGCCTGCCACACCCTGGACGCTACGCCAGGCACTCCGTGCCCCGTCGGGTCCGAGGTGACCTGGACGCCGGCGACGGGCGACCCGGAGGCTCCCACGGGGGGGTTGCGCGGGTGGGTGGATTTGCCCGACGGACGTCACGCGGCCGTCCTCCGTCCGATCGGCCAAAGCGGCGGTTACGTCGTGCTTCACCAAGCCGTTGCGCTGGCTGCGGTCAGACCGGCCGACGTGTCGCGTTCGCTGGCCCTGGTGAGCGGCGTCACGCTACTGTGGATCTGCACGCTTTCCGGAATCGGGCTGTACATGGTTCTCACTCGTTCTCAGGAGAGAGCGGAGAAAGCGCGTGAGAACGCCGCCCAGGCCGCGCGGGAGCAGGCGCAGACCTTGATCCGCACGCGGGACGCCGTGATTTTCGGGCTCGCCAAGCTCGCCGACTCACGCGACCCGGAAACCGGCGACCACCTGGAGCGCATCGCCGGGTACTCGACGGCCCTGGCCGCAGCCCTGCGCGAGCATCCGAAATTCCGCGAGCAGGTCACCCCCGCGTTCGTCCGCCTGATCGGGCTCAGCGCGGCGTTGCACGACATCGGCAAGGTGGGCATCGAGGATCGGATTCTGCGCAAACCGGGACCGCTCAACGCGGGCGAGCGCCGGGCGATCCAGGAACACGCCGCCATTGGTGGGACCTGCCTGCAGCAACTGGAGCGGCGATTGGGCAGCACCAACTTCCTGCAGATGGCCCGGGAAATCGCCTTCGGGCACCACGAATGGTGGAACGGAGAGGGATATCCATTCAAGCTGGCGGGGGAAGACATCCCGCTGGCGGCGCGCATCGTCGCCATTGCGGATGTGTACGATGCGATCCGCACGAAACGCGTCTACAAGGAAGCGGTCCCGCACGAGACGTGCGTGGACGTCATTCGAGAGCACGCCGGCACCCAGTTCGACCCGGTCGTCGTGGAAGTGTGGCTGGGAATCGAGCACAAGTTCCGCGCGATCGCGGATCAGTACACCGGACCGGGCGCCGTCGATTCCGACGGGCCGGACGAGGGGAACAGAGCAAGCAGGACGGGCGAGAGGATCCGAGGGGTGCCCGTCCCCTGTGTGACGGCGGCGGGGATATGAGGGGTCGGGAATTTCTGGCAGCTTGTGAGGGACGCAGGAATGAGCGGAAAACTCACTCGGGAACGACTGACGTTTGAAATCATGCTGATCGTGGTCGCCCTGGGCCTGACCTGCCTGTTCTGGCGAACGGGCGGGTACAAGATGGTGATTCTCAACCTGTTCTTCCTTCCGATTGTTCTCGGCGGGTACTACCTGGGGCGTTCGACGGCGGGGGTGCTCGCCTTCTTCTGCGTGCTGGCGGTGGGGCTCGCGACGTCCCTGGATTCCACCGAACTGGCCCGGTTCAGTACGCCCGCCCTCACCTACCTGGCCCTGACGGTCTGGGGGGCCGCCCTGGGCCTGACCGCTTTGCTGGTCGGCACGTTGTGCGACGAGCGCGCCCAGAAGCTCGATGAACTGCACGAGGCGTACGTCGGCGTCGTCGACGTCTTGTCCAAGTACCTGCAGACCGGCTCCAGCCGGGCCGAGGCCCGCAGCGAACGCCTGGCGGAGTTGAGCCAGCGCGTGGCCGCGCAGCTCCGCCTGTCGCGTAAGGAGATCGACGACGTACGCGTCGCAACCCTGCTGCTGGACCTCGAGAACATCGAGGTGACGTCGCAACTGGTCAGCAAGGCCATGAACACGCTGGAGGCCAACCCACGGGTCATGAAGAAGCACACCTTCCTGGGCATGGACCTGATCCACTCGCTGGGCTCGGTGCTGCGGGGCGCCGCCCCTCTGCTCGTGAATCGAGACCCCGCCGTGCGCGACGTGCTGGCCCTCCACGATGATGCAGGCCCCGCCACGATTCCTCTGGGATCCCACGTGATTCGCTTTGTCCAGGCCTACGACGCCCTTACACAAGGGGACGGCGATCGGCAGGGTATGTCCCCTGCCCAGGCCGTGGAGAAACTCCAGAGTGACGCCTCGACCGATCCTGAACGTGAGGCGCTGGAAGCCCTGTCTCAAGTCGTGATGCGAGGGAAGCAGGGTGTGGCTCGGGCGGCGCCCCTGCCGGTCTGACCCGTCGCCGAAGACAGCGAGAGCACCGCTCGGGCGCCGATGCCGTGATGGGTGAAGGAGCGGTTCTTTCCCCGCGAGCGGCTTGTCGTGCCGCGCTACCGGTGGTCGCCCCCGGCCCGGGTGTTGGTCAGCTCGGCGCTTTCGGCAACAAACTGAACACCGACTTCAAACGACCCGTCTTCCAGGTTCCGGCAGCGTGCCACCACGCCGTCCAGGTACTCGCGTCCCGGCGCGCGAACTTTGAGATAGACGCGGATGGCCTGCCCCTGCTCCAGGGGACGCGGTGTGTTCAGCCCGAGTCCGATCCGTGAGAGGTCTCGCGTGACGGCTACAAACCCGGAATGCTCCTGCGGGCCCAGGGGTGATGTTGTCAACAGAAAGACGCGGGCGAGGACCTGGAACGCGAACCGGGGCTGGGCCCGGCGTTCAACCTCGGAGCTTCCCTCCTTCGCGCTGGCGGCCGCCGGATCGATCAGTCGCACCAGGGCGGCCACGACGTTCGGATCGTATTTGTCCGGGGTCTCGCTTTGCAGGATGGCCATTGCTTCCGGGACCGTGAGCGCCCGGTCCTTGTACGGACGCAGGGCGGTCATGGCGTCGAACGAATCGGCCACGGCGCAGATTCGGCTGACCACGTGAATCTGGTCTCCCGTGAGCTTTCCCGGATACCCGCTGCCGTCCTGCCGCTCATGGTGTTGCTGGGCCACCGCACAAATGAGCTCGTCTGTCCAGCCGGCCGACTTGATGATGTCGTAACCGAACTGGGCGTGCTGGCGCATCTCCGTAAACTCTTCGTCGGTGAGCTTCCCGGTCTTGCCGATGATTTCCGGTGCGATGCGAACCTTGCCGAGGTCGTGCAGCAGGCCGGCTTGCCCGATCCGGGTCAACTCCTCGTCGTCCCGATAGCCCATCTCATACGCGATGGGCACCATCCAGGTCGCCACGTTCACCAGATGCGTGGCCGTGTAGAAGTCGTGACGGGCCGCATTGAAAAGGTGCGAGAACGCGCCGCGGTGGTTGATCACGAGTGCGGAAACCGCCTGGCAGACGTTACGCACGGAGTCCGAGGACAGGCTCAGCGTCGGGTCCGAAAGGACCTCGTTCATGAGCTCGAAGCTCGTCTCGTAGACCAGGGCCGCCGCCTCCTCCGAAGGGGTCTTCCTGTCCGCGGCCATCGTGGCCAGGCAGGCCTCCAGTTGCCGCTGCAGCTTCGGCTGGTCGGCCGTGCGGATGTAGATAAATCGGACCCGGTTCTGGCGCAACCGCGTTCGGTCCGCTTCTGTGAACGGCACGACCCCGCTGGAGTAGAGCGAGTACTTCTCGCCGGCGTCCTCCGCCGGCTCGGTGCCCAGGCGAGCCTTGAGATACACGGAAATCTGATTCAGGGTGTTCAGCGGAATGTGGTTCAGCGGGATGGGGAGATAGCCGGCGCGGGAAGAAACGGATGCGTCTCTCGTGTCCGCGCTGATGGCTGCGACTGGATGGGCGCTGTCCACCGTCGACATGTGCCAGGCCTCACCGGCGTCCCGAGCGGCTTGCCGGGCGTCCACGAAGGGCGCCACCGTGTTCTCGGAGTCCGCACCGCACGCTGACTCCTGACCCTACCTTCGTACAGGGCAGAAGGTAAGCTTAGCCAATTCTCCGCCCAGGCTTCACAATACCGTCCTTCCACACGGCGACGTGATGCCCGGCCCCATGGTCACGTGTTCGGGATTGCGTCGAGCATGACCGCCCAGGGTTATCGGACACTGCAACAGCCCCGGCAGGGCGGGTCGTGCCGCCGTGTGGCGATAGGCCCTCACCCGCCTACGCTGAGTATCGCGGCGCGGCGACCGGTCGGCGCGGGTCACCGGCGGCTCATCTCGTGTACCGCATCCACCAGGGCAATCGCGTGATCCACCGGGACCGTAGGCAGGATTCCGTGCCCCAGATTGAAGATATGACCCGGGCGGCCGCCGGCCTGGTCGAGAATCCGCTGTGCGCGGCGGCGAATCTCCGGCGGGTCCGCGTACAGCACGACTGGATCCAGGTTCCCCTGGACCCCCACGCCGTTCCCCAGGCGGCGCCAACCCTCGGCCAGCTCGATCCGCCAATCCAGGCCGATCACATCGCCCCCGGCGTCGCGCATCAATTCCAGAAGCGTGGCTGCACCCGTGCCGAAGTGAATCACCGGTACGCCCGGTCGCAGACCCGCGATCGTCCGTCTGGAATGCGGCTGAACGAACTCACGGTAGTCGCCGGGGCTCAGGGCCCCCACCCAACTGTCGAAGAGTTGAACGGCCTGTGCGCCGGCGTCGATCTGACCGTTGAGATAGTCGATCAACACCGTGCTGATCCGCTCCATCAACGCGTGCCAGGCGCCGGAATCGCGATACATCAGCGATTTCGTGTGCATGTAGTCGCGCGACCCGCTTCCCTCGATCAGGTACGACGCGACCGTAAACGGCGCCCCGGCGAAGCCGATCAAAGGAATGTGCCGCGGAAGACCCGCGCGCACTAGTCGGGCCGCTTCAAAAACATACCCCAGGCTCTCCGACACGTCGACGGCTTCCAGGGCGTCCACCGCGCGGCCGTCGCGTGCCGGTCGCAGGATTCGCGGTCCTGTTCCGGCCGTGAACTCCAGACCCGCGCCCATCGGTTCGATTACCAGAAGGATGTCGGCAAACAGGATCGCGGCATCAACGCCGAGACGCCGAATCGGCTGCAGGGTGACCTCCGCCGCGAGGTCCGGCCGCTTGCACATCTCCAGGAAGGAAACCTTCGAGCGAATCTCGCGGTACTCAGGCAGGTACCGACCAGCCTGCCGCATGATCCAGACGGGGGTGTAGTCCGTCGGCTCGCGTCGGCATGCACGCAGAAACGGGCAATTCAGATCGACTGAGGTGGCCGATTCGCTCATGTCAGATCACGCTCTGTCTCGCCCGGTTCCGTCCGCGCATCGCGGCTCGCGGTCGGTCTGGGCGTTTGGCGCCGCCCATCTTAGAACGGGACACGCAGGAGCGGAAGCGGCTCGGCGCGCAGACGGCTGCGCCCGTGTTCCGGACGTCGTTCACGCGTAACACTGGAAGGTTCGGGGTGGCGCGTGACGAGCGGACTGGCGTGGTTGCGCTCGGAGAAGGGATACGATCGATACAGGCCAAAGTTGTGGCGATCGGATTTGGCGAGGGAACGACGCTTGTCGCGGCCCCCACAAAACGCGAACCGCGACCATGGTTGCATCGCGAGAGGGTTCTCTTCGCAAAGCAGGACCGGCGATTTCCGGGGCCTCACCCCTGCAAGGAATGGTCCCGCCAACCACGCGCAAGCGAAACAGCGCCTCCGAAGGACCGCCCTCCCTCTCCCACGAAGAGGGTACCGCCGACACCCTCGAGCCCGCTCATCCCAACTGCATCCCAGCGACGCGGGCCGATTGCGCTACTCTGCGGCTGGCTCCTCTGCCCAGGCGGTGTCGGTCCTTCGATGGCGCTGCAGCTTGGACAAAAGCTCCCAACGCACGCCTGTCAACCGTTACGTCACGTGCGACTTTAAGCAACATCCGTGCCAATACGTACATCACCTGCATTCGGATTGCCCTCTGAAAACCGGATGGTGATATAACCCCATTTTCTGATTAGAGTTATGAGCGAATGCCTGACGCTCTCGCGCTGCCGCGACGTCTGGCCTTGATGCATGTGTCCCGGCCGGGAGCGGCCAGTTGGCCCCTGGCGAACGCCGGGCGAGCCGAACCGGAAGGGGGTTCTGGGTGGACCGCGGCGTGCCCTGCGCGTGGCCGCCGGGTGCGATAGAAGGGCAAACGGATGCAAGAGCTCCGGGGGGGGTAGCCAGCCCCCTCCGCGCTTCGGAAGCGCCAACACCTGGGTGGCCCAGCCTCCTGAGGCAAGCTCACGTGAGCGCAAACGCTCTGAAGCGACACACCTTGGCGGCGCGGAAACAGGAACCGCGGCCCTCGTGTTGCGGGTCAGGCGAACTGCGACAAGCCCTGCTGCCCATGGGCAGCCAGGGGAGCAACGCGATTCAGCGGGAACGCTGGGCTACTGGCCCTGCTCGTTCTCGATCACGCTGATGATGTCGATTTCTTCAAAGTGCATCTTCCACCTCTCGATCAGCAAGGGATCACGTCCACGTAGGCGATGAATAGATTCGTCAGCCAAGTCGTAATGTCAACGGCGATTGGAATGATGCAAGCCATTGGAATTCCTCCTCGAAAAGAACACGTTGTTGAGCAATTACGCCCGCGGCAGGTGCCCCAGCAGCCAGCTCGCAAGCGAAATTTGTAATTCGATGCTTGCCTCCGCCCGAAACCGAATGCACAATGAGTAAGTTACCGAGTCGGATCCGGAGGGAGCCACACGCGGTCGGGTGCCGCCGACCCTCGCAGAGACTCCGACGTCCCGAGCATCCGTGGACTAGCGCGGCCGTTGGGCCGGTACCCAGCCCGAGGGAAACCGTTGCATTGCACACTCGACGTGACCGTGTCCCGCGCCTTGGGACCCTGCCGCCTGGGAAGCCTCCTCCAGGCGGCCACGAGATCGGGCAGACTTGATGACCCGCGTTTGCGGCGAGCCCGCGTTTCAAGGCTGCCGCGCGGGATACTAACGCCCGATAACTTTTGATGTCAAGCGCAAATTGAAACGAAAGTCCAGTTCGCTGCGAATATTACGACAGGGTGGGGCAGAATGGAGGTGCCCGAGATGGCACGATCAGATGATGGCAAGGTTTCGGCTACGATAGGTAAAGCCATACGGACAAACAGGTTACGCGCGGGCATGACCCAATCCCAGCTTGCGGCCGTCATCAGTCGGACCGGCAAGTTCCTCAGCGAGGTAGAAACGGGCCGGACGCGAATCAGTGAGGCTGAACTCGGAAAGCTGGCGACCGTGTTGGGGGTGTCTCCAGATCGCCTCCTGAAGGCCGATCCGGCGGAGTTGGAGCGTGAGGTGGAGGAGCTTCCGCGGCGGATTCGCGACTCGCAGCCGACGGGGCTTGTGCTTTTCACGCTCCAGCAGTTGATCGACTACCTGGATCGGGCGGGGTGGCTGCGGTCGTGTCGGTTGTGGAGCCTGTCGCACGAGCCGTTTCCGGAAGAGCGGAACATCGCCCTGGTGGAGCAGTTGGCCGAGTTGGTGCATACGCGAGGCCTGACGCTGCGTTACGTGTACCCACGGCATCGGTTGAAGGATGCGTCCGATAACCTGGAGGGCATCTTGCAGGGAACGCCGGAGGCCCTGCCGGAGCCGTTGCTGAACGCATTGCGTTGGTCTACCCGGCTGCGCGAGCGTATGGATGCCGATCCATCCAGTGTTGTGGGATACGCGTTGGATGATTCGTTCCCCTTTTTCTCGCCGTTGCAGTCGCACTTGTGGGTGGAGACGGCGGACACGTCGTGGAGTGAGGTGATGCCGCTGCTGTACGGGCGGTCCGAGACGCGGACCCACGAGAACGCCAGCGCCAGCGCGCCGTTCTGGTATCACCTTCCGCGGGACATGGGGTCGCGGATGCTGATCGGGCTGGCGCATTGCATCAAGATGGTCGACCGCCGGCCGGTAAACGCTTAACATTGTCGATCCCGAGCCCCGTAGCGAATGCCAGGACCGTTCCGCCTTCACGGCGGCGACTTTGTTTGCATGCCTGATTCGATGTTGTTCGCTTGTGACAATTGCGGTGCATCCGTGCGCCTGTCGAAGACGTTTCGCGGGCCGGCCGTTCGTTGTACGTTGTGCGGGTTCGTTCGCGCTCTGCCTCGCGTGCGAGAGTCGGGCGCGGCGGACCGGGCGTTGTCCGCCCTGCCGGCCGATCGGTATCGCGTGGAAGGGCTGCTGCAGGAGCGCGGGGGTGGGCGTGTGTACCTGGCGCGCCACCTGGTGCTGGATGAGCCGTGCGTGGTGAAGGTGCTGGGGCCGAAGGACGCCGGGTACTCTGCAACGGCGGCGGCCCGGCTGGCCTGGGAGGCCCGTGTCGGCTTCCGCATCAGCCATCCGGGCATCGTGCGCGTGCTGGACGTCCATGAGCAGGAAGACACGTGGTATGTGGTTATGGAGTTCGCCGACGGGGCAGACCTTGCCACGGTGCTGGAGAGCTGCGGTCCGCTGGTGTGGATGCAGGCGGCGGAGCTGGGGCGTCGGACCTCCGAGGCGCTGGATGCCATTCACGCGGCGCGCCTTGTCCACCGCGATCT
>Ga0334888_1000855_pt1 | contig 43944 bp, 33 predicted proteins | sample GraSluR1_MG_FD_207227 | JGI IMG/M metagenome (GOLD analysis project Ga0334888, IMG submission 207227) | Sludge microbial communities from methane-producing bioreactor in Wageningen University, Netherlands - Granular Sludge_3_08-R1 | ecosystem: Engineered > Bioreactor > Anaerobic > Unclassified ...
AAGGCCGCCCAGGTTGATGAGCATGCTGGAGCCTACGCCCCACAGGCTCATGAGAACGATGGACGGCAAAGCCCAGGTCTGGTCCCACAACCACGCCGGCCCCCTGATCCCGATCAAGGCCAATCCGGCGTTGAGAATGCCGAAGTCCGGGTGAAAGATCCAGATCCAAAGCATGGACGCGGCGACGCCGGAAATCACCGCCGGCATGTAATAAATCGTGCGCAGAAAGCTCATGCCCCGCAGAGCCTGATTCAGCAAGATGGCGATGAACAGGCCGACGACCAACAGGAGCGGCACGGACATAAGCGAATAGAGCGCGCTGACACGCAAGGACTTCCAAAAGAGCGGGTCCTGGAAGAGTCTGGCGAAGTTGTCTATGCCGACCCATTTGGGGGCGGAGAAGGCATCGTAGTTGGTAAAGCCGAGATAGAGCGAAGCCACGATGGGGCCGAGCATAAAGACCAGAAACCCGATGATCCACGGAGAGACAAACAGATAGAACTCTCTGGTCTCTCGTTGCGATATTGAACCGCGGGAAGCAAAGACGCTTCTCGGCTGAGTTGGAGGGACAAGGGTAGACATGGGCGTTCTTTCGTGGCGTGGCGCAGGGCTGGATCGGCCTCTGCGCCCAACGGGCGACAGATGCACGAACGCACAAGAGAACTGCCCCGCCCGGGCTGACAACCGTCTTCACGAACCGAAGACCCCAAACGGAGCAGGGTTGTTGATGCGGCGGAGACCGCCGTAAGACCGGCAAGTCCAGCATCGCCGATCTTACGGCGGCCTGATTCCGCCTTGTGCGCCGTGATGTGCGGATCAGAGCGGCAGGCTCGTCGCCTCGGCCAGCAATTCATCCGCCTGTGCAGTCATGTTGACGCCGGTTTCATCGGGCGTCTGTTCGTTGAGCAACAGCTTATCCAGCTCCGGCGTGTACACCTTAGAGATGATCTCGCTGAAGAGCGGATGGTGGGCGCCGCGATTGACGGCATACTCCAGCAGTTCGCCGCGCACGCTGTGGTGTTCGGGCGCGCCAGGGAACTTGAGATGATCTTCAGACTCGCGCCAGGTGCGCATGATGGGCGCTTCCAGGCCGTCTAGGGCGAAGACGCCCTGCGGCTCATCCATCATGAACCACTTGGCGAATTCCCAAGCGGCTTGCGGTGATCGGGTCGCCTTGGCGACCAAGTAGACGCCGCCGCTGTAGCTGCCGCCGCGCTGCTCGCCCATGGGCACATGGGCGATGTCCCATTCCCAGTCTTCGATGAGGCTGCGATGCTCGATGGCGAAACTGTGCCCGATTTCCATTGCGACCTGTCCGGTCTCCCACGGGCTGGCCATAGGCATGGCGCTGGCTTCGGCCGGCGTAGGCGCAACTTTGTGCGTGTAGATGAGGTCCTGGAGGAACTCCAAGCCCCAGACAACCGCATCCGTGTCGAACAGGCTCTTGTCGGGCATGACGCGCGTGTTGAAGAGATCGCCTCCCTGAGACCGAGACAAGACTTCGAGCACCTGGTAGCTGGTGCCGGCGGTCGTGCCGTATTGGACCGTCCTGTCGCCTTCGACCTTGGTGAGCGCCTTGGCCGCCTCGACGAAGTCGTCCCAGGTCCATTCCATTGTCGGATAGCCCACGCCGGCCTCGTCGAACAGGGTCCTGTTGTAGAAGAGGACAAAACCGTTGGTGCCGTTGACCGTTCCGAAGTTCCGGTCTTGCAGCATGGTGCCCTCGCGCAGGAAACGGGTGACGTAAATCTCGTCATCCAACAGCATGGGACAGAGGTCAAAGTAGTCGGTTAGGTCGAGGATGGCGTTTTTGGCGATATAGCCTGCGATCTGCGGCTCGCTGGCGTAGAGCACATCCGGCGGATCGCCGGCGGCGAACATCGTCAGCACCTTGTCGAGATAGTTGGTGGGGATGTGCAGCAGTTCCGCCTGGGCGTTGGGGTAAGCCTCGTTGAACAAGCTGATGATGGTCTCGTTCGTCTGGACTTCGATGGGGCCGCCCCAGGTGCTGAAGACCAGCTCGCCCGAAGCCGACATGTCCCCGCAGGGGACTTGCGCGACTTCGCCGGCGGTCGCCTCCTGCGCGGCAGGGGCGGAGGGGGCGCTTACAGTGGCGCAGGCTGCTAAGGCTGTGGCGGCTACTGTAGACGCCGATAGCGTCAAAAACTGGCGACGGCTGAGAGGGTTCCTCTTCACTTTGTGCCTCCTTTTAGTCGAGTAGTGATAAATCGGACCGGATGGACATACTCTGCTGACAAAACACTGGACTGGGCGTCGACTTTGACAGCGGGGGAAGGAGACGAGACGCGCCGTGCGTCTAGGGCTGAATGCCGGCGACGAGCAGACGCAAGACCATGTTCAATTGGAGCCGCGGCGACAAAGAACCGTACTAGCTTTCCCAACCGCGCTCTTGCCTGGTTCGCTGCAGGCGGTTGTTGAGATCGTCGTAGTGCCAATCAAGAGCCGCCAGCGCTTTCGCCTCATCCCGTGCGATCACGGCGGCGGCGATGGCGGCGTGGCTGCGATAGGTGTTCAGCGGCTCGATGTCCTGAATGTCCGTCTGCTGGCTGGCCTTGCGAAAAGTAAGCCAGAATGTGTCGAGCAGCATCAGGAGCACATTGTTGCCCACGTTAGCGAACAGGCATTGATGGAATTCCCGGTCCTCCTGACAGAAGTCGTCGCCTCGCTCTGCGTTTTGGCGCATGCATTCGACAAGGTTTTGCAACTGCTCGATCTGTCCTTGCGTTAAGTTCTCGATGGCCGCGCCAATCATGGCCGCCTCCAGGGTATGACGGATTTCAAACAGGTCCGCCAAGTCTTGGAGGCTGGACATCAGAACGTAGGGGAGATTGTCAAGGAGCGATTCGAGCGAGAATTCGCGCACAAATAGGCCGCTGCCGCGGCGCGTCTCCAGGATGCCGACGGACTCAAGCGCCCTAACCGCTTCGCGCACCGAGTTGCGGCTGACGCCCAGTTGCGCAGCCAGTTCCGTCTCGGGCGGCAGCGGATCGCCGGCCTGCAACTGATTCTCCAGGATGTATGATTTGATCGACTCTTTGACTGACTCAAAGAGGGCTGGCGGGCGCTCCAGGGGCCTGATCGCTTTCATGCTCGTCATGGCTCCGGAAATGGAGGCCTGGAACGGGGGATAGGTGGGGGGAGCTTCGGCCTCTAGTTGTCCTTTACGGTTCTCATAGCATATCCTCTTGTAGGATATCTGTCAAGCGCTTTTTCGCGGTTTAGGTGCGTTGGCGGCAAAGTGGAAGAGCGCCGGGCGGCTGCTCTCAGAGGCTAACACGGTCGCGCCTGCCGAGATGCGCCCGGCAGAATAGGGCTAAACCCGCGTGCCCAAACAGATTGAGGCCACCCTTGTCGGGGCCAAATCACGCGCTGTCGTCTTCAAGGTCGAACTTAAGGCGCATGGCCTGTTCGCCGTGGCGGATGAACATCTCATGTGCCGGCAATTCCGCTTCGCCATAGATGCTTTCGTGATGTCTGAAGCCGGCAGTAGGCCGCTCCTCGCCGTTGACCTGCAAACCTCCTTGCCAACCGAAAGACAGGGCATCGCCGCGCAGGGTGGAGCAGCGCACGCCGTCCGCATCCCATTCGATAGGGAGCGCGAGCATCTTCTCCGCAAAAGCGGAGAAGGACCCATCGATGGAGGCTTGGCCCATGTGGCATAGCCAGGCGTTTTCGTGGCCGTAGGAACGCAGTTCGCGATAGGCGCCGCTCCCGTACGTGACCAGTCCCAGCCCGTTCGCAGCGGCGAGGGCCACATAGCCGTCACCCTTGCGCGCGAAGGCCCAGCCATCTTGCAAGCGGAATTCATCGAACGCATAGAGCGGGAAATAGGCGTGGGTATACCCCATGCGGTCGTCTTGCGGCAGACGATACAAGGCGATCAGCGCCTCTTTCCATTGCGCCGCACGCGGCAGAACGCCGTTGCCGCGCCAGAAGTTTGGCCGGTAGGCGTCGGACTGACTGACGCATCCTGGATGATTGACGAAGACAATGGCGTCCGGCCCCAAGGCGGCCTGCCAAATATGCTGTCTCTCGCCCAACTCGCCGGCGCGGTGATCCTGGGCCGAGGCCAGGAGATAGTCCGCCGTACGGTAGGCCGCGCAGTTGGCTTCCACTGATGCGGCGTGGCGCTCCTGCGTCCACACCGCCGGCGCAAGGTCGAGGGCGATGTTTTGTATGATGCCGGGCATCTCGTAGCGCTCGGACAAGGCCAGGCTCACCGGCCCTGCGCAATGCTCATTGAAGTTTCCCATGCCCCACAAAAGCCGGCAGATTCCGGCCGTCGCCTGCAAGCGACCGTTCACGATCTGGTCCGTCTCGCCATCGCTATACGGCGCGCAGAAAGCGCCTCGATAGGAATGGAGCGCCAGGCGGAACAAGATCTTGTCCAGCACCACCGCGGCCATCTCGCGCAGTTGGGTTGAGCGCGCGAATTCGACCAGATGTGAAAGAGCGACCACCGACTCCGCCGACTGAATGGGACCGCCCCAGCCGTCAAAGCCGTATGCGCCGCGGCGGTGGAGCCAGGCAAGCGCTGCCCGTTGCGCCTGTTGTCGATGCCGCTGCCCAGACTGCCCGGTAGCCGTGAAGCGGCGATCGTAGTAGATTTGACCGGCCAAGATTTCGGCGGCATACGATAGAATGGCGCGATCGCCGGCAGGGGAGACGGGGGCGGCGCTTTCAGAATCGGCCGACCAGCCGTCGAAGTTGAGAATAGCCGCTTCAATGGCTTCAAGCAGGTCCGGCTCAAAAGAGGGGTTCCTTCCGTAGCGATAGACAATATGCAACAGGCCGAGCAGGTCCAGCGGAGTGGAAGGGCCGGCCGTTTCCACGCGTGCGATCGCCTGGCGGATGGCTTGGGGGCGGACCTGGCCCCACTGATCCAGCGCCATCTTGGCGATCTCCCCGAACAGGCTGCCGCGATATCGGGTTGCCGCGCGCAAGGCTTCTTCCCGCCGTTCTTGGCCGGTTCCATAGTAATCTTGCGAATACGCCTCGCGGGCTACATGAAAAGGAAGCGCGTGTTGCACGCGCAATCTGCGCGTGTAATAATCCTCCGGCAAAGTCATCAACGTCGCCTGATAGCGTCCGTCTTCGACTTGGGCGGCCCGGCCAAAGCTGGTGGTCGCCCCCGCCTCAGGACGGCCGCTAAATTCGAGAAAAATCGGCCCGGCCTGATCCTGTAAGCGAAAGTGGATCGGAGCCGACTGGGTCAGATCGGCGGGCCAGCGGACCTCGACTTCATCCTCAGCCGCGAAGACATCCCGGTCGAGATAAGCGCGCGCAAACATCTGCTTGAGCTGCCGGCGCAGTTCCGGCTCGGGCAACTCGGTAGGCAGGCGGACTGCACTGTCTTGCGCAATGCCGCCGATGTGAAGCCCAAAGCCGGCGGGAATGGGGCCCGCCGCCGTCGCTGCCAAGCGCACCCAAATGCGGTTCCATCCCGGCTGCAGAGCGGCGAATAGCACACTCTCTGCGACGCGATGCCCGCCGAACTTCTCCTGACGCAGCAGATGCATGCCGTTAAGCCAAAGGTCAGCCGGGCTGTTCGCCAGCAGGGTCAGTTCAACTTCCTGAGCGACGGGGGACTCCACTTCCGAATAGGCCCACGCCGTCAAATGGCTAAGGCGATCCGACGAGGTCGCAAAATCCAGCACATGATCTTCGTCACAGGAGATGGTTTTCCAGACCAGCGCCGTCTGGCCAACCTGATACTTTGCGCCCTCACATGGGGCGAGGGCAGGCTCCATTGTCTGAGCAGCGTGGGCAGTCGCGACCGGCTGCGCCGCTTGCCCATCGTCGGGCGAAGCAGGATCTGCGGCGGGAATGAGGTAAGGGCCGGCCGCCAGCCAATGATCGACATAGCCGTGGCGAAGCTGGTAATTGAGAAATTCGCTCGACATTGCGGCTTTCCTTTTCTGCTTGACAGCGCTATGTGGTTATGCTAGTATACGCATGCAAACGTATGCTAACATACGTTTGGTCTATTCCCTCAATAGGGTTCTGCCGTGAAACCCGACAACATGCACGAAGACAGAAAACGGCGAGTCACCGCCGCCGATGTGGCTTCTGCAGCAGGCGTATCGCAGAGTACGGTTTCACGCGTCCTCAACAACAAAGACACCCGGCTGATCAGCAAACAGACGATTCAGGCAGTGCGCGCCGCCGCCGCGGAGTTGGGCTATAGGCCCAATCCCATCGCCCGCGCGCTTAGGTTACAGCGGACCCATCTCATCGGGCTGATCGTGCGCGAGATCGCGGACCCCTTTTTCGCCGAGTTCATTGACGAACTCAGCATCCAGGCGCATGTGTTGGGCTACCAACTGCTGCTCGGACACGCACACGGCAACATCGAAGAAGGATTGGCCGTCTCCGAACTGCTCGAGGCCCAACATTGCGACGGCCTGCTCGTGTTGGGCGACCTGCGTGACGATGCAGCAGTTTTACAGGACATGCCCCGGTCCAACCCGGCTATGGTGGCGCTGTGCCGCGGCAATTCCCCGGCCGCGATTCCGACCGTCAACACGGACAACAGCCAGGGAATGAAGTTGTTGGTGGAGCACCTGATCAGCTTAGGGCACCGTCGCCTGGCATTTCTAGATGGCGGATGGCTGGGCGATATCCGCGAACGGCGTGAGGCCTTTATCTCCACGCTGGCCGATCACAATCTCGACTTGCCCAACATGTGGATCCAAGCCGAGTCCAACAACGCCGAAGGCGGCTACCGCGCCATGCAAACCTTGCTCGCCTTGCCCGAGCGCCCTTCCGCTGTAATTGCGTCGGACGACCTAATGGCCATCGGAGCGCTGCGCGCCGCCAAAGAAGCAGGGCTGCAAGTTCCGCGCGACATCTCGCTGACAGGTTTCGATGACATCGTCATCTCACACTATTTTTCGCCGGCGCTGACTACCGTGCACCAACCCGTCAAGGATATGTGCCACAAAGCGCTTGACATCTTGCTGCGGCTGATCGACGGCCAGGACATTTGTGAACAACTAGTTCAACTGCCCCCACAACTGATTGTCCGCGAATCCACCGGCCCGGTTCAAAACTCATAGACCAAAAGCTGCCCAGAAAAACGGATTACTTCGGTTATCTGACCTGCGTTGATGTAGATTCGGCAGTTTGCTCTTGGCGCAGTTTGTTTCGTATGGACGGTTATCCGCCCGCCCCCTGTTCCGCACAAAGGATTCCGCAGCATTACTCAAGCCATAGAAAGGAAGCAAGATGAGCAAGCGCAGTAAGATGTCTATATCGCGACGTCAGTTCATTCAGCTGTCGGCGGTCACAGCCGCAGGCGCGCTCGCCGCCGCCTGTGGCGGCGCCCCGGCGCCCGCGGCCGAAGCCCCCGCCGAAGCCCCCGCCGCCGCGCCGCAAGCTCCGGCAGGCCCGCCCTCGCAGTATAACGAAGCGCCCATGCTGGCTGCACGCGTGCAGGCCGGCGAGCTGCCGCCCGTCGACGAACGGCTGCCGGTGGACGTCGAAGTCGTGGCCGTAGAAAACGAGATCGGCGAATATGGCGGAACGTTGCGAACGGTGACGATCCGCGCCGAGGGTTATGGCGACGACACCATTACCATGGGGTGCGAAGGTCTGGTCCGCACCGCGCGAGATGCCAGCAGCGTGGCGCCCAATCTCGCCAAGAGCTGGGATTTTTCCGAAGACGGCACCGTGTTGACCCTGTACCTGCGCGAGGGAATGAAGTGGTCGGACGGCGCACCCTTCACCGCCGACGACATCATGTACTGGTACGAGGACGTGCTGCTCAACCCGGACATCACGCCTGCGATCGCCGCGTTTTGGCGGCCAGGGGGCGAGATGATCAAGGTAGAGAAAGTGGACGACTACACAGTCCGCTATACCTCGCCGGCGCCCAACCCGTTGATCCTGCTCTTTGACAGCCCGTTGCGCGGCACCCAGCCCTCCGCGTACCAGCCCAAACACTGGATGCAACAGTTCCACCCCAAATATACGCCGCAAGAAGAGGTGGAAACGCTGGCTCGGGCGGACGGCTATGAGACGTGGTGGCAGTTCTACACACAAAAAGCCAACACGATCTGGGGCACGCCCCTCCACATCGACCAGCCCTCCATGTGCGCCTACGTGATGACGAGCAAGGATTCTGAACAGCGCACCTATGAACGCAACCCCTATTACTGGAAGGTGGATGAGGCGGGCAACCAACTGCCCTACATAGACAATGTGACGGCCAGGATCGCGCAGAACCGCGAGATCATCAACAATATGATCATCACCGGCCAGTTGGACGTGGCGATCTTCGAGCCGAGCATCGAGAACTTCCCGCTCTACCGCGAAAACGAGTCGGCGGGCTACCGCACCCTCAACTGGCAAAGCGTCCTCGGCTCGGACGTCATCTACCAGCTCAACCTGACCATCGACGATCCGGTGCTGCGTCCCATCTTCCAGGATGCTCGCTTCCGTCAAGCCTTGTCGTTGGCGATCAACCGCGACGAGATCAACGAGGTGCTCTACTTTGGCTTGGCTACGCCTCGCCAACACACCGTCATCCCTGACTCGAAGTACTTTGAAGAAGCCTACGCCACGGCCTTCGCCGCCTATGACCCGGATGAGGCTAATCGCCTGTTGGACGAAATGGGGTTGGAGTGGGACGCAAACCATGAGTTCCGCCTGCGCCCCGACGGGCAACGCATGGCATGGCTGCTGGAATACTTCCCCGTCGAGACGCCCAAGACGCCCGTCACCGAACTGGTCGTCGACCACTGGCGAGAAGTGGGTCTGGATGTCACCTTCAAGGAGATCACCGGCGAGCTGAGCACCCAGCGCTATCCCGCCAACCTAGTCCAGATGGGGCTGTGGCACGGAGACTATGCCACAGACGTGCTCTTCCCGCAGCTTCCCTCCTTCTTCGGCGTCCCCTGCTACGTGGGTTGGTCGCGCACCTGGGATGTGCAGTGGGCGCGGTGGTACCAAACCGACGGCGCAGAAGGGGAGGAACCGCCAGAGGAGATCAAGGCGCAGTGGGATCGCTGGTTGCGTATGACCACTACGCTGGACGAGCAAGCTCAACTCGAGGCGGGCAAAGAGATCCTCGCCTCGCAAGCTGAAAACCTGTGGACCATCGGCACCGTGGGCCTTGCGCCGCATCCGGTGATTGCAGGCAACACGTTGAGCAACTTCCCGGACGAGGCGTTCCACGGCTGGGACGTGATCTGGTCCAACTATCTGCATCCTGAGCAGTTCTATCTGAAGCAAGGCTAGCGTCCGGCCGCATCCATACGAGGCGAGGCATTTACCAATCAAACCCGGCTGTCGGAGGTTCTGTGAGGTAAGCGCCTCGCCTCATTGCGGATGACCATTCCGGATTGCGACGAGGTGAAGAGGAGAAGAAGATGGCGACTTCGGTTCACTATGTGGAATTAACGCCCCAAGATTTCCGGCAGCGCCTAGCAGAAGCCCCCATCGCCTATTTGCCGCTGGGGACCCTGGAGTGGCACGGCGAACACCTGCCGCTCGGCTCCGATGGGCTGCAGTCGGGGGGATTCTTTGTCGAACTGGCCAAACGCGTGGGGGGGGTTGTCCTGCCGATGCTTTTCTTGGGACCGGATCGGCATGAGCAGGCGAATGGCCGCGACTACTATGGCATGGACCTGTACGGTTTTGCGGAGGGCCAGCCGCAGCAGCTCGACGGCAGCGCCTATTGGGTGAGCAATGAGCTTTTTGGACACATAGTAGAGGCCATTCTGGAGCGGCTGGCGCGAGCCGGATTCAAGATCGTCGTCGCCCACGGACATGGCCCGTCCGGCCATTTCTTTGAGGATCACATCGCTACGTGGAGTAAGCAGTTTGGGCTGGAACTGTACACCTGCTGGCGTCCTCGATCCGAAGAAGCCGACGGCTTGGGCATCATGACCGACCACGCCGCCGCCAACGAAACCTCGCTCATGATGGCTCTGCATCCCGACCTGGTGCATCTGGACAGGCTCTCGTCTGATCCCGCCGTGTGGCCCGTGGCCGTCAGCGGGCGAGACCCTCGCACCGAGGCGAGCGCGGAGCGCGGCCGGCGAGCTATTGATCTGCAGGCAGAGCGTATGGCCTCCATCCTGCGCGAGGCATTGGCCAGACGCTCAGCATAGCGCAGCGCTTGCGCCTTGATTGCAAGGTCCGAGTACATGTTGCATAGGATGTGGAGGGCGCCTTGTTCGTCTACATTACCCGCCGGTTTTTCTTCATGCTCGTCTTGATGGTGTTGATGTCGGTTTTCTCCTTTATCGTCATCCAACTGCCTCCAGGCGATTATTTAACCTCTTACATTGTGCAGCTTGAATCCACGGGCGCACGGGTAACCGACGCCCAAGTTGCAGCATTGAAGAGGCAGTACGGTCTGGACCTGCCCTTATATCAGCGTTATTTCAAATGGGTAGGAGGGATGCTGCGCGGCGATTTTGGTCTTTCGTTTGAGTGGAACAGGCCAAACGCCGAACTGATCAAAGAACGGCTGCCGCTTTCCGTGGCAATCTCGTTGGTGACCGTTATGTTCACCTACTCCATTGCCATTCCCATCGGCGTCTATGCAGCCACACACCCAAACTCCATCGGCGACTACATCCTGACGGTCATTGGCTTTGCGGGCATGGCGATGCCCAACTTCCTCTTGGCCCTAATCGCTATGTTTCTATTGTACAAATATTTCGGGTTTGCGGTTACGGGTCTGTTTTCTCCGGAATATCAAACCGCGCCGTGGAGTCTGGGCAGATTTCTGGATCTGCTCAAGAACATGTGGATGCCGGTCGTGGTCGTAGGGGTCGCGGGCATCGCACGCGTGATCCGGGTGATGCGCGCCTGTCTGCTGGATGAGCTGCAGAAGCCCTATGTCGAGACGGCGCGCACCAAAGGGTTGACCGAACGGCGGCTGCTGTGGAAGTACCCCGTGCGGGTGGCGCTGAACCCGATTATCAGCACCATCGGCTGGCTGCTGCCCTGGGTCATCTCCGGCGAAACGATCACTGCCATTGTTCTCAATCTGCCGACAGTAGGCCCCCTTCTCCTCCAAGCCCTGGTCAACCAGGACACGTATCTGGCGGGCACCTTGACCATGCTCCTGACCTTTATGACGTTGGTCGGCATGTTTGTATCCGATATTCTCCTGGTGTGGGCTGATCCCCGCATCCGTCTAGACTAAATAGGGGAATGGCCGCATGAGTGAAGCCCTCAACTTGAACGAGCAGATCGCACAGACCCGGCAGAAGAAGGGCCGCCGCGCCGTGAGCGCCGCAGAAATGTCCCCTACCCGCCTGATGTGGCTCCGGTTTAAGCGGAATAAGCTGGCGGTGATCGGGATTGTGGTTCTGATCATCCTCTATTTTCTCGCCATTTTTTCTCAGCCAATGGCGCCCTATGGGGCTAACCAACGCTCAGAGTATATCTACTGCCCGCCCAATCGCATCTACTTCTGGGGCGATGACGGATTCTCGCTGCGTCCTTTTGTCTACGGTTGGGAGCGAAGCAACGACCCTGATACGCTGCGGCGCATCTTTACCGAGGACCGCACCCAGAAATATTACCTTCGCTTCTTCGTACCGGGCGCCGAATATAGATTCTGGGGACTCTTTCGGACCGATATCCACGTGCTGGGCGTAGACGAGGGAGGAACCTTATTCGTCTTTGGTACAGACCGGCTCGGCCGGGATTTGTTCTCGCGCATCTTACTGGGGGCGTCGATTTCGCTCTCGGTCGGCCTGGTCGGCGTGGCGTTAAGCTTCATCCTGGGCGCCATTCTGGGCGGCATCTCCGGTTACTACGGCGGGCAGGTGGACAACTTGATCCAGCGGCTGACCGAATTTCTGATTGCCATTCCCACGATTCCGCTCTGGATGGCGTTAAGTGCGGCGCTGCCACCGGATTGGTCAGTGCTCAAGATCTATTTCGGCATCACGATCATTCTCTCGTTTCAGGGGTGGACGAACCTAGCGCGCGTGGTGCGCGGCCGTTTTCTGCAACTGCGTGAAGAAGATTTTGTCGTCGCTGCCGAGGTCATGGGCGTCAGCGAGCACCGCATTATCTTCCGCCACATGCTGCCAACATTTATCAGCTATTTGATCGTGCATTTGACGCTGGCGATTCCGACCATGATCTTAGGCGAGACGTCGCTGAGTTTTCTCGGCTTAGGGCTGCGCCCGCCGGCAGTCAGTTGGGGCGTGCTCTTGCAGGAGGCGCAGAACTTCCGCACCGTCGCTCTGCACTCATGGCTGTTGGCGCCCGCCTTCTTTGTGATTCTCACGGTGCTGGCCTTCAACTTCGTGGGCGATGGCCTGCGCGATGCCGCGGACCCGTACGCCACGTAACCGTTGCCTGGCGCAAAGACGCCTGCAGCCGGCCATCGACAGCCCGGACGATCTAAGAGCGCCGCACTCGTCCATCCCGACGGCAAGAAGAGGAATACTCAGTTGAACAAATCTCCCTCTCTAGACCAGAAAACGCCCAAGAACGGCGTGCAACCGCAAGCCCAGGCCCCGATCCTGCTCGAGGTGGATCGCCTGAAAAAGTACTTCCCCATCACCCGCGGCCTTTTGAGCCGGGTTGTAGGCCACGTAAAGGCTGTGGACGATGTGAGCTTCTTCATTCGCCAAGGGGAGACGCTTGGCTTGGTCGGCGAAAGCGGGTGCGGCAAGACCACGACCGGACGCGTGATCGTGCGCGCCCTGGACCCGACGGGCGGCAACATATGGTTCACGACGCCCGACATGGGCAGGGTGAACCTGGCCGAGGTGAAGGGACGCGCGCTGACGCGTCTGCGCCAGTCGATGCAGATGGTCTTCCAAGATCCGTACTCGTCCCTGAACCCGCGCATGACCCTGTTGGAAAACGTGGGCGAACCATTGTACGTCCACGGCATCGCCCGCGGCCGGGAGATCGAGGAACGGGTCGCAGAACTGCTCAAAGTGGTCGGGCTGCGCGCCGAGTATATGAACCGCTACCCCCACGCCTTCAGCGGCGGGCAACGCCAACGCATCGGCATCGCGCGCGCGCTGGCGCTCAACCCCCAACTCGTGATCTGTGACGAGCCGGTGTCAGCGCTGGATGTTTCCGTACAAGCGCAGATTCTGAACCTATTGCAGGACTTGCAGGAGCAGTTTGGCCTGACCTATCTGTTTGTTGCCCACGATTTGAGCGTGGTCGAGCACATCAGCGACCGTGTGGCGGTCATGTATGTCGGGCAGATCGTAGAAAGCGCAACCACGACAGCACTCTTCACCCACCCCCTTCACCCATACACCGAGGCGCTGCTGTCGGCGGTTCCCAAGCCTGACCCCGCGGTGCGAGCGGAACCGCTCATCTTGCCCGGCGAAGTGGCAAACCCGGCCAATCCGCCCAGCGGCTGCTACTTTCATCCGCGCTGCGCCTATAGCGACGGAAAACGCTGCCGGGAAGAAGCCCCGCAACTGCGCGAGGTCGAACCCGAACACTGGGTTCGTTGTCACTATGCCGAAGATCTTGAGCTAAAGCCCGTCGCCCTACTCTAGATCCGGTCGCCCATGTTGCCGTCGTTCAACCGTCAGTGTGGCGCGTAGGAGTTAACCGCATGCGAGAAAGCAGAGTAATGGAGACAGACCCCGTCGAGAACGAGGAGCGGCGCAAGCCGGATTCCTTGTTTCTAGAAGTCCGCGATCTCAAGACCTACTTCTTCATGCAGCAGGGCATCGTACGCGCTGTCAATGGAGTAGATTTCAATATCTATCGGGGCAAGACGCTTGGCGTAGTCGGCGAAAGCGGCTGCGGAAAGTCGGTTACGGCCCGCTCCATCTTACGCACCGTAGCCCCGCCTGGGCGGATCGTTGAAGGGGAGATCTGGTTGCACCGCGCCCAGGACGATGGCGGCAGCCCCGGCAAGAGCACAACAACCGACGTGGTTGATCTGGCCAAACTCGATCCGAAAGGGCGCGAGATCCGCAAAGTGCGCAGCGGCGAGATCTCGATGATCTTCCAAGAGCCGATGACGTCGCTCAGCCCCGTTCACACCATCGCCAACCAGATCGTTGAGACCATTACGCTCCACCGCGACATTTCCAAAGCCGAGGCCAGGCGTCAAGCCATCGAGATGCTGGACTTGGTCAACATGCCCGAGCCGGAGCGCACCATCGATCGCTATCCCCACGAGTTAAGCGGCGGCATGCGCCAACGCGCCATGATCGCGATGGCTCTTTCCTGCCGCCCCAAATTGCTGATCGCCGATGAGCCTACCACCGCGCTCGACGTGACGACCCAGGCCCAGATCCTGCGCCTCATGATCCGGCTTCAGGACGAGTTGGGGATGGCCATCATGTTTATCACCCATGACTTGGGCGTGATTGCACAAATGGCCGACCATGTGGTCGTGATGTACCTGGGCCAGATCGTGGAATCCGCTGATGTCAAGACGCTGTTTTCCGAGCCGCTGCACCCCTATACCCAAGCCCTGTTGCGCTCTGTGCCGAAATTGGGCAGAAAGACAGTCGAGAAGAAGACCGAACGTCTGATGGCGATCGAAGGCTCCGTGCCCGACCCCTATTCGACGCCGCAGGCGTGCCCGTTTCATCCTCGCTGCGCACACGCCATTCCCGGCGTCTGCGACCTGGAAGACCCGCCTGTGATCGAGGCGAGCCCCGGCCATTCGGTCCGCTGCGTTCTCTATCGATAGGCGAGGCGGAACTGCCGCCTGCGCGCGATTCCCTTTGCTTGATTGGTTTGACGAAGAGACTTTTCCTCACCCACAAGACTGAAAAGGCAGGTAAGACATGCTAACCGGCGCATCGTACATGAGCCACCACAACCCCAAACACATCGAGGCGGATATCCGCGACATGGTCAAGCTGCGCATGGATGACGTCTTGGTCTGTACCCAAGAGAACGACTTTATCTGGTTTCCGGGCAAGGTCCGTTTCACGCCCCAGATCGCCAAAGATCACGGCGTGCGACCGATCGCCATCTTTTGGGGGGTATTGAATCTCTTTGGCGGCGGGCGCTCCAGCCAGTTCCTTCTCGAACATCCGGAAGGTTTTCAGGTCGCCCTCGACGGTTCGCACCGGCCGGCCGGCTGCTACGTCAACCCGGTGTGCGTCAACCGCATCCAGGAAATGATCGATACGGTGGCGGAGGCGGGATATGCCGGCTATTTCGTCGACGAGCCGACTCCCCTGCGCGAATGCTTCTGTCCTTCGTGCCGGGCGCAGTACGAAGCCTGGTATGGGGGCGACCTAGCCGCCGCCTCGGCCGAACAGCAGGAAGCCTTCCGGCGTCGCTGCGTCGTCGACTACGTGCGCAAGATCTCGGACTACTGCAAGGCGAACCATCCCAGCCTCGAAACGATGTGTTGTCTCATGCCGCATGACAACGCCCTCTGGGAGATCGTCAGCGAGATCGAGACCCTCGACAATCTAGGCACCGACATCTACTGGGTAAACAACGATCGCGACGTAGAGGAAGCAACGCCTCTGATCCGCGACATGGCCGCCATCTGCAAAAAGCAGAACAAAGTGCACCACGAGTGGCTGCAGACCTGGATCGTCAAGGCCGGTCGCGAACAGCGCATTTTCGACCAGGGCGAAATCCTCGTGCGCGAGAAGCCCGATGCGCTCTACATCTGGGCGTGGGAAGGCCAGATCGGCACAAAAGAGACCTGCGACGACCCGGCGCTCTCATGGACTAGGGCGTGCGAGATACTGGCGATGGCCAAAGACTCCTGACAGATCACCCTGGAAATTTCCCCGAGCCTATTCTAGTACGGAAGGATCATGTGATGAGACCGTTGAGCAAAATCGCGCCGGACTGGTGGGACTATACGACGCTGGACCGCGCCATCCTAGACGAAGCTGCTCGCCTTTCCCCTGAAGACCTGTTAGGCCTGAGTCGCGAGGGGTTCACCGTCAAGTTCTACGAGACGCGCGAGGAGTTCTATCTGGCCGAGGCCCTCGAATACATCACAGCATGGCGGCAGGCGACCGAGGATGACCCGACCGGCATCTGCGGCCCCGTCGGCCCCACCGAACAACTCCCTCTGGTCGCCCGCCTGGTCAACGAGCTGGGGATCTCCTTGCGCCACTGCCACTTCTGGGGCATGGATGAGTGGGTCGTGGATGGAAAGGAAGTCCCCATCGACTTCCCGCTCAGCTTCGCCCGCGCGGACATGGAACTGTGCTTCAACCGCATCCGCCCGGAATTGGCGATGCCCAAAGAGAATCTCCACTTCCCCGGCGCAGACCCCGCCGAGTTCATCGCCAGTTGGTCGCGCGCCCGCTGCCTGGTCATGCAAGGCGGGCAGGGAGAGGTGAAACACTGGGCGTTCAACGACCCGCTGCGCCGTGAGCCGCCCTACACCGAGACGCCTCCCCCGCCTGAGGAGTATCGCAAGCTCGGCACGCGCGTGGTCGAACTGCACCCCATCACGCTGATTCAGAACGCACGCACATCAGGCGGCGGCGTGGTGCAGAACGTCCCCAGCCAGGCCGTCACCGTCGGCCCGCAAGAAACATGGAAGGCGGAAAAGGTCTCCATCTGGCACGGCGGCATGCACGACAACCCCTTCGGCATGCGGCTGACCGCGCTGATGATCTCGCAGCGCATCGTCGATAGCTCCGTGCCCATGTCGCTCCTGGCCGACCACCCCAACGTGCAGTTCAACTATCTGCGCAGCGCCATCGGAACGACGACCGCCGATATGCACTAGCCCTGCAGCGCCAGGCTGCCAAGAAGGGGACCTATGATGGCAAAACGCGCCTTTGCGATTGCCGCGCACCCGGACGATATCGAGTTCATGATGGCGGGGACGCTGATTCGTCTGGGCCAGACAGGCTACGAGCTGCACTATATGAACCTAGCCAGCGGCTCATGCGGCACGCTCGAGCATGACATAGAGACGATTGTGCGCATGCGCCGCTCGGAGGCGATGGCCGCAGCCAAGCAGATCGGCGCGGTCTACCATGAAAGCCTTGTACACGACCTGGAGATCTTCTACGACCGGCCTACGCTGCAACGCGTGGCTTCGGTAGTGCGCGCCGTGGCGCCGGAGATCATCCTCACGCAGTCAGCCCAGGAATACATGGAAGACCACATGAACACGACGCGGCTTGTGTTGACGGCCGCGTTTGCGCGGGGGATGCCCAACTTCCCCGTCGACCCGCCGCGCCCGCCCGTAGACGACCCGGTGACAGTCTACCACGCCCTGCCCTATGGCCTGCACGACCCGCTGCGCCGCCCCGTCGAGGCCGAGTTCTATGTAGATATCGCCGGCGTGTTGGAGACAAAGCGCGCCATGCTGGCCTGCCACGCCAGCCAGAAGGAGTGGCTGGACGAAAGCCAGGGCATCGACTCGTACCTGACGCAGATGGAGGAGATGGCGCGCGAGATGGGACGCAAGTCGGGCCGCTTTGCCGCCGCCGAGGGATGGACGCGCCATCTGCATCTGGGCTACTGCGGCCCGGAGGATGACCCGCTGGCTGCGGCGCTGGGTCCGGCGGCGCGGCCGGATTCGGGAGAGAGGAGGACGCCATGAGCACGGTCGTTCGCCCTCTCGAATTTTCCGGCGACAGCGCCGCCGTCGCGGCCATCTGGTCCGCTGCGTGCGGCGTCGGGCTCTCCATGCCGTCGCATGTGGCTCGCTATCATCTGCGGCCTGTGCGTTGCGGCCGCATGATGGGACAGATGGCTCTTGTCGATGGGCAGCCTGCCGGTTTTGTCTTGGCGAGCGCGTTTGCGGACGACGCCCGCATCGCGCCGGCGACAATGGGCTGGGTCAACGCCATCGCAGTCGCTCCCGACCATCAACGGCGCGGGCTTGGCAACGCGCTGTTGGCCTGGGCCGAGGCGCGGCTGCGCGAGCAGGGCGTGACCGATGTGCAGTTGGGCGGCAGCGTGCGCTCGGTAGTGCCTGCGTTGCCCGTCGAACTGGCAAACGAGCCGTTTTTCGCCAAACGCGGCTTCACGCGGGCGGGCGCACAGCCCTATGTGTGGGACGTGGGGCGCGACCTGCGCGGCTATGCCTCACCCGAATGCGTACAGCCCACAGACGGCGAAGCGCTTCCGGGCCAACCAGGACAGGAGGGGGATCTGCTGCGCTTCTTGGAGCGGGAGTTTCCCGGCCATTGGCGCGTCGATCTAGAGGACTTCCTTCATTTGGGGGGACGCATCGGCGACTATGTGTTGCTCTGGACGAGTCGAGGCGTCGACGGTTTCTGCAAGCTGACCTTTGGCGATTCGGTTCAACCGCTTGAACGTTACTACCCCTATGGCCTGCCCCAGCCCTGGGGCCAGTTGGGCCCCATCGGCGTTTCGGCTGACTGCCGCGGCAAGGGCTATGGCGCGGCCATCATGGATGCCGGGCTGCGCCGCCTGGGCGAGGCCGGGGTCATCGGCTGTCTGATCGACTGGACAAGCATCGTGGATTTCTACGCGCGCTTCGGCTTCGCCCCCCACCGCCAATACGTGCGCATGAGCAAGCGCCTGTCGCGCGCCTGATAGAAACCCGCGCCTCGACGCGCCGGCAAACTGCGATTCAACAACATTCACAGAGAGGGCTGATATGCGGTGGGAAAACTTGACGGGCAAGACCTTTGTAGAGGCTGTGGAGGCGGCGCAGGGCGTGTGTATTATCCCCATCGGCGTCCTTGAATACCACGGATCTCACTTGCCGCTGGGGACCGATATGCAGCATAGCCACGCCGTGGCGTGCGCCGCCGCAGAGCAGGAGTCCGCCGTGGTCTACCCCGCCTATCACTTCGGGCTGAACATGGAGGCGAAGCACTTCCCCGGCAACATCGTGCTAAAGGAACGGCTGCTATTCGACCTGCTGGAGAACATCTGCGACGAGATTAGCCGCAACGGCCTCAAGAAGATCATCCTGCTCAGCGGTCATGGCGGCAACCGCTATTATCTGCCGCTCTTTGTGCAGCTGATGATCGACAAAGAGAAGGACTACGTCGTCTACTACTTCTCCCACTTCACCGCTTCGCGTGAAGTCGAGAAGCGGATCATGGATACGAAAGTGGACGGGCACGCCGGCGAGCGCGAGACCAGCATGGGCCTGTATGTCCACCCGGAGCTGGTGCGCATGGACCTGCTGGAGGAGAGCGACCTCTGGCCCGACCGCCAACGGGTGAAGCATTTAGGCGACATTCAGACGGCGGCCGAGTGGTACGCGCGCTTCCCGGAGCAGTGTTCCGGGGACCCGCGGCCGGCCACGGCGGAGAAGGGCAAGGCGATGTTCGATGCGCAGGTGGAGGGGCTGATTCATCGCCTGCGCATAATCAAACAGGATACGGCCGCGCCGGAGATCTATGCGGAGTTCGGCAGCCGCATCTACCGCCGGTAATGCGTTCGACAGAGACCGGCGCGGCGGTTGGAACGCCGGTTTCCGCCTGAAATCACAAAGGGATCGACTAAACATCCTTGCCGGATCGGCAGGGATGTTTAGCATTCCCGGATACGGCGTAATAAAGCGCGCGGGGGTGTTGTATGATGAGTCATGCATCGTAGGGGCGACCCTTGTGGTCGCCCGCACACCCATGCCGCCGTCGTAGGGGCAACCCTTGTGGTCGCCCGTCCGCCCGCCACTGACGAATTCCGGGTTGTTGAGTCAAGGAGCGCTCGAATATGCACACAGCATCGCCTGTTGCCGGCATTCCAGAGGCGGAGGATGGGCGGGCTTCGATCGCCTCGCTGATGAAGGAGTTGAGGGGCGAGACGCTCGACTGGGCGCTGCCCGCTGTGGCTGCGGCGGGCGTGGGCCTGATCGTCGTGGCAGCGCGCGCCCGCGATCCCCTGGAGCTCGCCCTGCCGGGGCTGGCGCTGTTCCTGCTCTCCGGCCTTGCCTGGAGCCTAAGCCGCCGCCATGCCCTGGCTGTGTGGAGCCTGGCCGGGGCTTGCGCCGCGCTGATCGTCGTCCTGGCCGTTGGCCCGCGGCCTGTCGCGCTCTATTTGCTCTGCATCCCCGCGGGCTTGGTTGCGGTCTGCGCCGGTGACCGCAGCGGGTTGGCGGCAGCGGCTCTGTTTTCCCTCTTCCTCGCCGATTTCTCGCCCGCGGCGGCGCAAGCGGACGCCGCCGAACGCATCACAACCGGCGTCCTGATCTGGTCTGTGACCGGCCTGATCTGGCTGTCGCACCGGCCGCTGCTGGGCGTGCTGGAGTGGTCGTGGTCAATGTACCACACGGGGCAGCGCAAGCTGGAGCAGGCGCGCGATGACCGCGTGCACCTGCACGAGGCGCTGGCGGACCTGGCTGCGGCCAACGCTACCCTGACCAAGCTGAAGCAGTCGGCGCAGGCCATGCAGGAGGCTGCCGAGGAAGCGCGCCGGGCCAAAGAGCAGTTCGTGGCCAACGTCAGCCATGAACTGCGCACGCCGCTCAACATGATCGTCGGCTTCTGCGAACTGATCACCGATACGCCGGAAATGTACGGCGCCGACATCCCGCCGGCGCTGTTGGCCGACCTGGACGTGGTGCTGCGCAACGGGCAGCATCTCGCCGCGCTGATCGACGACGTGCTCGACCTCAGCCAGATCGACGCCCAACGCGTGGCGCTAGTCAAGGAGCGCCTGGACCTCGCCGAGACTATCGCCGCCGCGGCCGAGGCTGTTCAGCCGCTTTACCACTCCAAAGGGCTGTATCTCAAGGCGGAACTGCCGCCGGAACTCGCTGCGGCCTACGCGGACCGCGTCAGGGTGCGGCAGGTCGTGTTGAACCTGTTGAGCAATGCCGGCCGCTTTACAGATGAGGGCGGTGTGACGGTGCGCGCCCGGCAGGAGGGTAACCATGTGCGGATCGCGGTGGAAGACACCGGCCCGGGCATTGCGCCGGCGGACGCGGAGCGACTCTTCGAGCCGTTTCAGCAACTGGACGGCTCCTTGCGGCGACGTCACGGCGGCAGCGGCCTGGGCCTCAGCATCAGCCGCGCGTTCATCGAACTGCACGGCGGCAGGCTGTGGGTGGAGAGCGCAGCGGGGAAGGGATCCACGTTCTATTTCACGCTGCCGATCTCGCCGCAGGCGCCGCCGCCTTCGACCGCGGCGCGGTGGCTGAACCCGCACCAGCCTTACGCGCCGCGCACGCGGCCCTTTGCGGGGCCGCGGCCGGTCGTACGCCCGCATCTGGTGGTGGTAGAGGCGGGCCGTTCGCTGACGGGCTTTCTGCGCCGCCACATGCAGGATATGGAGATCGTGCCGGCCGCGAGCCTGGAAGAGGGCATCGCACAGTGCAACCGGCTGCCGCCTCAGGCGCTGCTGGTCAACTCAACGGCCGTGACAGGCGCGCTGGAAGAAGCGGCGCGCTACGACACGCTGCCGCCCAATCTGCCGGTGATCGCGTGCTCCGTGCCGGGGGCGGCGGAGGCGGCGGGCGAGTTGGGGCTGAGAGGCTATCTGGTAAAGCCTATCGGGAAGCAGAAACTGTTGAGCACGCTCGACGAGTTGGATCTGCCCAACCGCACTGTACTGGTGATCGACGACGAGCCGGAAGTACAGCGCCTTTTCCGCCGCATCCTCCTCTCGGCGACGCCGCCCTATCGCGTGGCGCGTGCGAGCGGCGGGCGGCAGGGTCTTGAGGCGATGCGCGGCCAGCGGCCGGACGTGGTGCTGCTCGACCTCGTGATGCCGGATATGGACGGTTTCGCCTTCCTAGAGGCCAAGAACCAAGACTCGGCGCTGTCCGCCATTCCTGTGGTCGCCATCTCGGCGCAGGACCCGACCGGGCAGCCGTTTGTGAGCAAGCTGGTGGGCGTCACCAGCGCCCACGGCATGACGGCCTCACAGCTCTTGTTCTTGATCGACCGCATCTGCCAGGCGTTTCTCTCCCGCCGAGAGCCAAACGCGGTCTAGCGCCAGCAAGAATTCCTCGCGCTTCACGGGCTTGCGTACGAAGCCGTCGGCGCCGAGGGCGTAGGCGAGTTGGTCCTGGGGCAGGATAGTGCACACGATCACGGGCACATGGCGCAGGTTGGGGTGTTCGCGCAGGCGGCCCAGCAGGTCCCAGCCGTCCATGCCGGGGAGCATGACGTCGACCGTGATGATGTCCGGGGCGGCGGTCTGCGCCAGGGCGAGGGCCTGAGCCGGGTTTTCAACGCCGACGAGGCGGTAGCGCGTGCCCGACACATAGCGCATGAGCAAGTGCAGGGTGTCGGGGTTGTCGTCGATGGAGAGGACCGAGACGCCGCCCGCGGCGGGCAGGCTGATGCGGATCTGGTCGCGGCGAGGGCCAACCCTGCGCACGCTGCCGCCTGTGAGCTGCAGGAGGGACTGCGCTGTAGCCCACTGCTCGCGGTCAGGTGCGGCAACAGCTTCGCCCTGCGGCTGCACGGCCACGACGACGGCGTCGCCAGCCTGCTGCGCCGAGATGCGAAGAGCGCCGGGTCCGGCCTGGTTTCCTGCGCTGAGCAGCAAGCTGGTGATGGCCTGCGTCGCCGGCGCGATCTGCACGGCCACGGCGGGCAGCCCCGGCGCAAGCTGCACCTCCAGCGCAGTCCCTCGCGCGTGCAGGAGCGGCCGCACGCGCTCCGTAACGCCTTCGAGCAGGGAGGCGACGTCGACATGCTGTGGCGCGTGCGAGGCTTGTAGCCAGTGGATCTCTTCTTCGTAGCTCGGCGTCTGCTCGACTGCTTTGGCCGCGGCGTCGGGCGCGGGCGCCTCGCCGCTTTGCGAATCGCCCAGACGGAAGCGCTGCCACAGGTCGTTTGCCAGCAGGGCGAGCGCCTGCCCTTCGTGGCGGCGCAGGTGGCGCGTGCTCAGGCCGAGATCGTCCGCCACTTCCCCTTGCAAAGATTGCTCGACAAAGCGAAAATAGAGAATGTGGTATTCGCGCCAGGCGTTGGACTGCAGCGGTATCGACGCGTCCGGCTTGCGCCCCTCCACCGCCTCAATCAGGATGCGACGCAGCGCCGCTGCCGGGTGCGCCTGCTCGCCCACGCTGAACAGCTTGAGTAGCCGGCTCGCCCGCAGCGCGGCCGGGTCGTAGAGATGTTGTAATGCGGCCTGGACGGCTTCCACGAACCAATCGGGAACGCCTGCCCCGCCCGTGTCCGCATCGTGTCCGCTCCATGTCTCATCCATGACTGGATCTCTGTTGAACTCCTCCATTGCCTACTGCTAGAGTGGGATGAGATGCGTTGTCCGGTTTGGTTACTCTAGCACGGACTCGCCCGCCGCTCCAACCCAAATCCCGATTGGGCGCGTTCGTTCCCGTCTCTATCCCGATCGCATGAATGACCCTAGCCTTACCCAGGAGGAAGCATGGATACCCAAAGATTGAACCGGCGTACAATGTTAAAGGCGATGGGCTTCGCCGCGGCAGGCGTCCTCGCAGGCTGCGCACCCGCCGCGCCCGTTCCTGCGGAGGGCGGCGTCGCGCCGGCCGCGGCCGGCGCCGAGGTCAGCCTCTGGCAGCACACCTACGCGCCACTAGACAACGCCTACCAGATACTCATTGCCGAGTTCACGGAAGCGCACCCGGAGATCGATGTGCTGTTCGATTCGGTCGCCGCCACCGAGTTTGAGCAGAAGCTTCTCACAGCGGTCGCCGCGGGCAGCGGCCCCGACATTTTCCGCATGCCCAGTTGGAGCACGCCCGCCTACGTCGCCAAGAACATCGTCAAGCCCATGCAGCCGGAGTTGCTGGGCATGGAGTCGCACAAGGCCATCCTCGACGAATACGCGCCGCCGTCCTCGGTTGACGGCTGGGTCGTCGACGGCGAGCTATACGCCATCCCCATCGAGCTGAGCACGATGGCGACCTGGTATCGCCTGGACATTATGCAGGAAGAGCTGGGCGTAGGGCCGGACCAGCTTCCCAAGACGTGGGATAAAATCTGGGAGATGGCAGCGCAGCTCACAAAGAAGGATGAGGCCGGCAACACCGTGCGCGTCGGCTTCGCCTGGCCGCTCACCAACGCCATCTGGTTGATGCATCACTTCGCGCCGATCCTGTACCAGGTTGGCGGCGACTTCCTGAGCGAAGACGGCGGAAGCTGCGCCCTGGCCTCGGACGCCGGCGTCGCCGCCATCGAGACTATGAACGCAGTCTACGCCAACGGCGGAGCCGATGTGGACTTCTCGGTGCCGCAAGCCCTGGAGACCGGCAACCAGGTCATCGAGTTCTCCGGGCCGTTCCGTCCCTCGACAATCGTCCTGAACAACCCGGACCTGGCGTACGGGGCGCAGTTCATCGAAGGGCCGTGGCCGCAGACGGAAGGCGGCGTGCCGGTCGGCTATACGTGGGGACCCGCCTCCCTGACACCCAACCCGGACTCGACCGCACCCGAAGCGGCGTACACGCTGATGAAGTTCATCTGGGACCGGCCGGAAGTCTTCTGGGATGTGGCTAACATCATGACGACGCGCCGCATCTTCATGGAGTCGGAGACATTCCAGGCGTCGCCGTGGCTGCCGACGTTCATGGCCGAGGCGGAGATCGCGCGCCCGGCGGTAAAGTCAGTGGTGTATGAGGAGATCAAGTCGGCTGTGGCTCTGATGCTGCAGCGCGTGCTCATCGAGGGCGTCTCGACGGAAGAGTCATTGGCTCTAGCTTGCGAAGACGTCAACAACGCCCTGACCCGCGGTTGATTGCCCTACGGTCTAGCGGACCGGGCGGCTCGCCCGTCAAGGAGACCGTTCGGTCCGCACCCGCCCGAGAGAGGTGACACGCCCGTGACCGCCGCCGAAAGCAACCGCACGCGCCGCGCCCGGCGCATGGACCGCAGAGCCTGGATAGGCCTGGGCTTTGTCCTGCCCGGCATCATCTACTTCTCGCTCTTCTTCCTCTATCCGGTCATCTCCGCTCTGAGTTGGAGCTTCACCAACTACGATCTGGTCACAGAGCCGCGGTACATTGGTCTGGACAACTTCCGCTACATGCTGAACGACCGCCACTTCATAAACGGCGTGATCGTCACCTTCAAGTATGTGCTGGGGGTCGTGCCCTCCGTCATCGTCACCGGTTTTCTGCTGGCGCTGCTCTTCAACCAGGCGTTTCCGGGGCGGGCGTTTTTCCGCACGGTGATCTTTGTGCCCTATGTGATCTCGATTGTGGCGGCGTCGTTCATCTGGCGCTACGTGTACCAGCCGACCTACGGCCTATGGCCGCAGGTAGCCGGTTTTCTGCATCTGCCGCAGATCAACTTTCTCAACGACGGGCGTTATGCCATCTGGGGGCTGGTGATCATCGCCATCTGGCGCGTGTCGGGCTACTACATGGTGATCTTCCTCTCCGGCCTGCAAAACATCTCGGCGGAGTTGTACGAGGCCGCGGCCATCGACGGCGCGGGGACGATCACCCGTTTCCGCTACATCACGCTGCCCCTAATGAAGCCGATCATGCTCTTTGTCCTGATCGTCGCCACCATCGGCGCATTCCAGGCCTTTGCGCCGGCGCTGCTCGTCACGGGCGGGGGACCGGCCGGGGCGACGCGTGTGCTGCAGCTTTATCTGTATGAGACGGGCTGGCTCTTCCTGCGCTTCGGCTATGCCAGCGCCATCGCCGTGTTCATGGTCCTGATTCTGACTGCCCTCACCATCGTGTATATGAGACTGGTCAAGGTCGAAACCTAACATGAGTTCACAAACCCTTGTCCATCGCCCGCCGCGCAACGGCAATGGAAGCGTCTGGGCCTCTGCTGTGGCGCTGCGCCGCCTGGCGCAGCAAGTTCTGCTCTGGGCGGGGCTGCTTGTGTTGTCGGCCGTCATGCTTGCGCCGCTCGTCTGGATGATCGGCGGGGCCATGAAGAGCAACGGCGAGGTGATGGCAATCCCCATCCAGTGGCTGCCATCGGAAATCCGGCTGGCGCAAAACTACCGCGACATGATGGGGCGCATCCCCTACACGCGCTACTACCTGAACAGCGTGATCGTGGCCGTGTTCGCCACCGCCGGCAGCGTCTTTTTCTCAGCGCTCATCGGCTACGGGCTTGCGAAGTTCGAGTTTCCGGGCAAGCGCTATTTTTTCGGCTTCATCATGGCGACGATGATGGTGCCCAGCCAGTTGACGCTGATCGGGCTGTACGTGGTGGTCAAGAACCTGGGCTGGCTCAACACCTACCACGGGTTGATCGTGCCGGAGATGCTCACGGCCTTCGGCATCTTTCTCATGCGCCAGTCGATGCTGGTCATCCCGGATGAGCTGATCGACGCGGCGCGCATCGACGGCTCCGGCGAGTTTCGCATCTTCACCGCCATCGTGCTGCCGCTGGTCAAGCCGGCGCTGGCGACGCTCGCCATCCTGGCCGGCACGGCTCATTGGGATTCCTTCCTCTGGCCGCTGATTGTGATCTCCGACAAGCGTCTCTACACGCTGCCGGTGGGGCTGCGCTTCTTCCTCAGCGACTACGGAAGCTATTACAACGAGTTGATGCTGGGTTCGCTGCTGGCGCTGCTGCCGGTGCTCGCCATGTTCTTGATCTTCCAACGCCAGTTCATCCGCGGCGTGATCAACAGCGGCCTCAAGCAGTAGCCCTCTGACGTCTGACGCAATCCAAAATCTGCAATCGAAAATCTATAATTCGAGGCCCCGCCATGCCCCAACCCAACATCCTCATCTTCCTGACCGACGACCAAGGTTACGGCGACCTCTCCTGCATGGGCCAGACCGACTTCCGCACGCCGCACCTCGACCGCCTGGCCGCGCAGGGCGTCCGCTTCACCAACTGGTATTCCAACTCGCCCGTCTGCTCGCCGTCGCGCGCCGCCCTGCTCACCGGCCGCTACCCCGGCAACGCCGGCGTGCGCGCCATCCTCGCCGGCCACCGCACCGCCACAGGCCTGCCCCAAGAGGTCCCCACCCTCGCCACGGCGCTGCGCCAAGCTGGCTATTCCACCGCCCTGATCGGCAAATGGCATCTCGGTCTCGCCCAGGGCAGCCGCCCCAACGACCACGGCTTCGACGAGTGGTTCGGCTTCCTGGCCGGCTGCGTCGACTACTATTCGCACATCTTCTACTGGGGCATGAACCAGGGCGGCCCTGGCAATGACCCCACCCATGACCTGTGGGAGAACGACCATGAGGTGTGGCTCAACGGCCAATACCTGACCGACGTCATCCGCGATCGCGCCGTGGACTATGTGCGCCGCGCCGCCCAGGGCGACAAGCCCTTCTTCCTCTACGTGCCCTTCAACGCGCCCCACTACCCCATGCACGCCCCGCAGGAGTACCTGGACCGCTTCCCGCACCTGCCGCCCGACCGGCGCATCATGGCCGCCATGCTCAGCGCCATGGACGACGCCGTCGGCGCCATCGTGGCCGAGTTGGAGCGCCAGAACCTGCTCGACAACACCCTGATCTTCTTCATGTCCGACAACGGCCCCTCGCGCGAGACGCGCAACTGGCTCGACGGACGCGCCGACCCCTACTACGGCGGCAGCGCCGGCAGCCTGCGCGGCCACAAGTTCAGCCTCTTCGAGGGCGGCATCCGTTCGCCCGGCATCCTCTGCTGGCCGGACCGCATCCCCGCCGGCCAGGTGGTCGACGAGCCGGGCGCGGCCATGGACATCTTCCCCACCGTGCTCGAGGCCGCGGGCGTCGACGCCTCGCCCTATGAGCTCGACGGACGCAGCATCCTGCCCGTGGTCGCGGAGGGCGTTCGCCTGAGGACTCAGCCCGAAGGCAAGCCCTCGCCGCATGGCCGCATCTTCTGGGAGATGGAAGGCCAGACCGCGGTGCGCCAGGGGCCGTGGAAGCTCGTCCTCAACGGCCGCCTCGTCGAAGGCGCCCCGCCTGAAGACGCCGTCCACCTCGCCAACCTCGACACGGACCCCGGCGAGCGCATCAACCTCGCCGACAGTCGCCCGGAACTGCGCGACGAGCTGCGGTCCGCGGCCGAGGCCTGGCGACAGGGCATCGAAGAGCGCTGGCAGTCGCAATGGCTGCCGCGCCTGACCGGAACCGCCACCCACCCCGCCCCGTAGGGGCAACCCTCGTGGTTGCCCTTCACCCGTCATCTGTCATTCTGAAGCGAGCGCAGCGAGTTGAAGAATCTCGCCGCACATAAAGTCGAGACCCTTCGCTGCGCTCAGGGTGACAATAATGACGTGTGACGCCTGACTCGTGACGTGTGACTCGTAACGCCCGCCCATTCACAAGGAGCAATCCCATGAACTTCGTCGTCATCACGCTAGACACGCTGCGTTATGATTTCGTCGGCGCAAACGGCAATGACTGTATCCGTACGCCTAACCTGGACCGTTTCGCCCGCCAGGCGGTCTGCTTCGACCGCGCCTATGCCGGCTCGTTCCCTACCGTGCCCTACCGCACGGACGTGTTTACGGGGCGCTTTGGCCGGCCCTTCCACCCCTGGGCGCCCCTCGCCTGGGAGGCGGTGACGCTGCCCGAGTTGATGCGCAACGCCGGCTATGTCACCATGCTCGTCCACGACACGCCGCATCTCGTCAACTACGGCTTCGGCTTCGACCGCCCCTTCCACGGCTGGGAGATGATCCGCGGGCAGGAGGTGGACCGCTACCGCACCGACAAGGTGACGCGCCAGCACCTCAAGTTCGACCCCGACAAGATGCGCTTCGCCGACACGTACGGGGCGCAGTCCGTGCGCAATTTCTTCGACTTCGCCGCGGAGGAAGATCACTGCACCCCGCGCCTCTTCCAGACAGCGGCGCGCTGGCTGGAACGCAACCGCGAGCACGAACGCTTCTTCCTTTGGATCGACTCGTTCTCGCCGCATGAGCCGTGGGACCCGCCGCAGCACTACGTCGACCTCTACGACCCCGGCTACGAGGGCGAGGTCTTGACGTTCCCGCGCTACGGTTCGGTGGCGCATCTGCCCGAACACGAGGTGCGCCATATGCGCGCCCTCTACGCCGGCCTGGTGACCATGACCGACCGCTGGGTCGGCTATTTTCTAGACCATCTGAACCTGCTCGGCCTGGCCGAGGACACGGTTGTTATCATCGACTCCGACCACGGCACTTACGCCGGCGACCGGCTGATGGCGGGCAAGGAGGCGCCGCACTACCAGGAGATCTGCCACACGGTGCATATGATGCGGCTGCCCGGCAAGGAAGCAGCGCGCACCGGCGCCATCTGGCAGCCGGCTGACCTCATGCCCACGGTGCTGGAGTTGGCGGGTGTAGACGCGCCGGCCGATCTGGGCGTGCAGGGCGTTTCCGCCGTGCCGCTGCTGCGCGGCGATCCTGCGTCCGCCCGCGACATCGCCGTCACCGCCGGCGCCATCGTGCAGCCGCAGCCCGGCGCCGGCCACGCCGCAATCACCGCGCGCGACTGGGCTTTCTTCGACTATCCCGACCCCGCGCGGCGCGCCCTTTTCGACCTGCGCAACGATCCCGGCCAAGAGCGCAATGTGATCGCCGAACACCCGGCCGTGGCCGCGGACCTGCACGACGCCTTCCTCGAGTTCCTCGCCAAGCACGAGGCCAGTCCGCACCTCATCGCCTACTGGAAGGGCGACGCCGCCGCGCTCGAAGCCGCCATCGCCGCAGCCGACACCCCGGCCTATGCCGCCTTCCGCGGCGGACAGCAGCGCGGCCTCGGCCTGACGCCGCGCTCGTTCGTACGCTCGCCGGAGTTCGGGCAGGGCAGGCCCTAACCTACCCTGCGCCAATACAGACCACGGATGGGCACGAGGCGATGCCCATCCGTGCCATCTTCGCCTGTGGGGAGAAGCCACGCGGTTGTCCTTTCCGGGCGTCATCGTGATTCGTCAAGAGTCAAAAATGACGCATGACCCCTGAGTCGTGACACCTGACGCATAACGGCAAAACCGTAAACTTTTCGCTTTTCAGCCCCGGCCCTTCACGTTCCCCAGGCCGGATGGTATACTGCGTGCGGCGCTGCGGCGATTGCCGATGGGTTTATGCCGCGCCATCCTCAATCAAACCGTACGCAGGCGATTTGACGGCGGTTTGCCACAGCCATCAGGAGAGGGGCATGTCCACTGCCGGCTTGAGCAGTCCGGCAGCCCGCCAGGGCATCCGCACGTTTTACACGCTGATTTTAACCCAGACGTTATCGATGATCGGCAGCAGCGTCACTAGCCTGGCGATCGGCATCTGGGTGTTCAACCAAACCGGCAACGCGACGCCGCTGGCGATGGTCTCGTTCTTCGCCGCCATCCCAATGACGATCGCGGCAAGCGTCTCCGGCGTTCTGGCGGACCGGTGGGACCGCCGCTATGTGATGGCGGTGGCTGACGCGGGCCAAGCTGCCGGCACCTGCATATTGTTGGCCAGCTTCGTGACAGGCTCGTTTCAGTTGTGGCATCTGTACGCGGTGACGTTGGTGAGTTCGGTCTTCGGCGCCTTCCAGCGCCCGGCCTTCCAGGCGTCTGTGACCATGCTTGTGCCGGATGAACAAAGGGACCGCGCCAACGCCATCCAGCAGATCATAGGCTCCACGGGTGACGGCGTTTGTGCTGTTGCTGCCTCTGCCGTTTGTCAATGCGCCATTTTTCTCGTTGATGCAGGCGAAGACTCCGCCCGATCTCCAGGGATGCGTGTTTGCGGTCTTGGATCAGATTGCGATGTTGCTGACGCCGCTCGCCTATCTGCTGGTTGGGCCGTTAGCCGATCACGTATTTGAGCCGGCGGTAGGCCAAGCGTGGTGGGGGCGCGTGGCGCCGCTGGTGGGCGCCGGGGCAGGCATGGGGTTGATGTATGCGCTGGCCGGTGTGTTAACGTTTTCGCTGACCGTGCTGGTGTACGCGGTTCCGGCTGTGCGCCGGCTGGAGGCGGAGCTGCCCGGCTACGCCGCGGCGGGCGCCGCGAGTCAGGAATGACAGATGACTCGTGACGTGTGACGGGTCGCGAAAGCTGACGCAGGGTTGCGGCCGATAGCGATCCTCACGCAGCCCCCCTCCAGCCCCGATTCGAAGCCGGCAGCCGCGGGCTGGCCGCGTTTGCCCCGGGCCGCCTTACGATAGACCAGGCAGAGATCTTCGAACGAAGTCAGCTATAACCAGCGGTTGATTTTGCCTATCCGAAGGTCCCCTCAGTCCCAGACGGGGTTTGGCCCCGAGCGGCCCAAAATCGGCCCGCTGCAGGCGGGCGATGGGTGTAGAGGGCTAGCTCCCCACACGCCTGATCCGGATGACCCGTAATCCACAAACCAGAATGCCCGTAAGCAAGCCTTTGGCTTGCGACATCATTGCGAGCGGGCACAGCGAAACCCGACGGTGTAGAACCAGCTGTCCGGATTATCGTAGCCGCGTTTGGCGGCGCGCAGGGCCAAGTCGACGCTGTCCCAGGAGCCGCCGCGCAGAACGCGACCCGTGCCCGTCGCCGGCCCCGTCGGATTGCTTGCCGGGGATGCGCCGTAGTAGTCGCTGCCGTACCAGTCATTGACCCACTCCCACACACTGCCGGCCATATCCATCGCGCCGTAGGGGCTGGCCCCCGAAGGGTAGCTGCCCACCTCCGCGGTGTCGCCCACGCAGCCGCCGGCCTTGCCCCGCCAGTTCGCCAGGTCGCACGTCGGCGCGGCATTGCCCCAGGGGTAGACGCGCGTGTCCGTCGAGCCGCGCGCCGCCTTCTCCCACTCCGCCTCGGTGGGCAGGCGCTTGCCCTCCCAGGCGCAGAAGGCGTCAGCCTGGAACCAGTCCACGAAGATCACGGGGTAGTCTGCGAAGTCCGGGTTGCCGTAGTAGGGACGGCGTGTGGACGAACCGTTGGAGTGCGGCGCGGTGCAGGCGCCGGCGTCTACGCAGGCCTTGTAGCGGGCGTTGGTCACCTCGTACTTGTCGATATAGTACGCGCTCAGGTTCACGGTGTGCAGGGGCAGTTCGGCGCTGAAGCAGCCCAAGGGCTCGTTTTGGTTGCTGCTGTCGCAGCCCATTTGGAACGCGCCGGCAGGGATGAGCAGCATGCCGGCGGGAGGCAGAGGCGCCGCTCCTCCGCTCCGAGCGATCATGGGCAAATAGAGAGGGTTGTCGCCGGCTGCGGCGATTTCACCCTGGAATCCGGCAAACGCCGCCCATACAAGAAACGCCACGGCAAGCGCCACGGCTAGCCGCCACTGTCTTTTCATGGCTCAACCGCTCCTTTTCTGGCGCGGCTCGCGCGCCTTTACGTTAGCCAAGATACTCTGCAGACGTGTCAGCGACCATCTCTACTTCGTTACCGGAGCCTAGCTGCAACGATACAGTACCACCTAGGCGTGAAGAAAGCGTGTGGAAAACGTGTGGCAGACTCCTGTAACGCGAATTGCAGCGAAAAAGTGGACACATGGTCAAAGCGTAGGGCGGGGACAACAAGATTTTTCAGCTCGCTGCCGCTCGCTTCAGAATGGCAGCGGCTTGGCGGGCGCACCCCTCGTAGCCTCAAACCGGATGACTGCCAGTCCCGCCACAGACACGAAATCCCGCCACGAGTCAGGGATGACGCATGATGCCTGACTCGTGACGGTTGGAGGGCAACTACAAAGGGGCAACCACAAGGGGGCAACCACAAGGGTTGCCCCTACGGATGGCGCGTTGCGGGCAGGGTGACGGTTGCGCGCCCACAATCTGTGATTCACCGGTCGTTTTTTGCAGGTATTGCAGCGGCTGTTGTTCTGTGCTAGAGTCGGATCACGAAGGCTGTCATCACCCGTCAATGTCATCCATCGCCGACATCCATCGCCGACATCCATCGCCGACATCCATCGCCGACATCCACTGCCTTGAGTCTGTTCCCCATTTTAGGACGTTGCGCCGCGCCGGCGGATAAGCGCACCGGTGCGGCTCCGAGCGATAGCCTTACTGTTTTTCAAGGTCACGCAGTCCCAAACCAACTAAGGTAATAAGGAGCAGATCATGAATGGCATCACCTTAAACCGGCGAGCGTTCCTGCGGACGATGGGCGCGGCCGGAGCAGGGTTGGTCCTGTCCGCCTGTGCGCCGGCGACAGCGCCAGCCGGCGGAGCGCCCGCAGCCCCCGCAGCCGAAGCCGCTACGATCACGTTGTGGGGGTGGTGGGATATGCGCATGGCCATCTACAACGCGGCCGGGCAGAGCTTCATGGAGGCTAATCCGGATGTGACCGTGCTCGTGGAAACGCTGCCGGGCGGGGAGTTGGAGCAGAAGGTATATTCGGCGCTGGCTGCAGGCACGGGGCCGAACATGCTGAAGATGGCCGAGTTCTTCTTTAGGATGCGCGAGGAGGAGTTGCTGCTGCCCTTCCCGGACGATATCTTCCCGGACAGTTGGTTCAAGGAAGTGTACCCGTCGGTAGACTGGGACGCATACGGGCGCTACGTCGTGCCGACGTCGTCGTGCGGGACCATCCTGGTATACAACAAGGCGATGTTTGAGGAGGCGGGCCTAGACCCGGAAAGCCCGCCCACGACGTGGGATGCGTTCATCGAGGCTGCCAAGGCCACGACCCAGAGTGACGCCAGCGGCATCACGCGCTGCGGCTTTGTGCCTTCCGAGGAGTACCCGGGGCTGAGCCAAGTGTACCAGCAGGGCGGCAACATCATCGACATTTCCGGCGATGCGCAGACGGCGACGATCACCAGCCCGGAGGTGGAACGGGCTTTCCAGCACTTGGCCGACCTGGCGCTGGTGCACAAGGTATGGGATCCGACCTTCCCGGATAACATTGAGTCGGTGGGGACGGGGCTGGCGGCCATGACGGAAGACCAGGCGTGGATCATCGGCGAGTTCACGAACACGTACGCCGACATCTACCCGAACCTAGGCTTTGCGCCGAACCCGACGCCGACGGGCGAGCCGGATCCATACTACGGCTACAAGTCGACGGTGCTCTCCGTTTCGGCGCTGTCCGGGCACGAGGACCAAGCGCCGGCGACGTTCCGCTTCCTGGAACACCTGTACCAGACTGTGGGCAAGGACATCTACATGGAGCTGGCGCAGTTGTTGAGCTGCGCGCCGGCGCGCGCGGACCTGGTCGATGACCCGCGGCTGCAGGAGAACCCGGGGCTGGCCATGGTGGCGCAGGTGATCCCCTACGAGAAGGACCCGGTGCAGCCGCCGCCGGAGATGTATGACCTGTGGCTGAACACGCTGCAGAAGATGGTGATGGAAAACGAGCCGGCGGCTGTGGCGTTAGCGCAACTGAACACGGATGTGCAGGCGCTGGTTGACCAGGGGTTGGCGAAGTATCTGCGCTAAGCGGCGTGTCCGCCAAGCGTCTGTCATTCTGAAGCGAGCGTTAGCGAGCTGAAGAATCTGGTTGTCAGAGGTCCAGATGCTTCGCTACGCTCAGCATGACAAAGGGGCGTCAGCATGACAGAGGGGCGTCAGCATGACAGAGGGGCGCTCAGCATGATGGGCGGGCAGGCGCCACAAGTACAGGGCAGGCCTCGTGCCTGCCCCTACGGAGGCGCTTTGCGTCCGTGTTGCGAACGGCATGACAGGTTTGTGACTCCTTGAGGCGGGCGCAGGGGTTCGGGTAGGGCGTCTGCGCCCGCAAACCAACTAGGACTCGATCCATGGCCCACATCGCTTCGTCGCGGCCAAAGCGGTCAGGCATCCGCCGGGCCGAGCGCCGGTTCATCGCCATGGTGCTGGCGCCGACGCTTCTCTTCTACGCCGTCTTTCGCTTTTATCCCGTCGGCTACGCCTTCTACATGAGCCTGCATGACTGGCGGCTGTTACGCGCCGACCAGGTCTTCGCCGGGCTCGACAACTATCGCATGTTGCTGGCCGACCCGCTCTTTCACCAGGTGGTGCGCAACACCTTCTATTTCGCCTTCGGCACTACCTTGCTGGGCACGGCCTCGGCGCTGGCGCTGGCGATCCTGCTCAACCCGATCCGCCAGGGCAGCACCCTGTATCGCCTCATCTTCTTCCTGCCGGTGATGACGTCGACAATTGCCAGCGCCACGATCTGGCTGTGGCTGTACCAGACGCGCTTCGGGCTGCTCAACCATCTCTTGGTGATGGCCGGGCTGCCGCGCGTGCCGTGGCTGCAGTCGGCGACGTGGGCGATGCCGAGCATCATCATCATGAGCGTGTGGGCGGGCGTGGGCTTCACGACCATCATCCTGCTGTCGGGGCTGCGGGGCATCCCGGCGGCGTACTATGAGGCGGCGGCGATCGACGGCGCCGCGGGCTGGAAGGTGGTGCGCCACATCACGCTGCCCCTGCTGACGCCGGTGCTGGCCTTTGTGACGATCACAGGGCTGATCGGCGGCTTCAATGTCTTCCAACAGGTCTTTCTGATGACGCGCGGCGGCCCGTATAACTCGACGCGTACGATCTCGCTGCACATCTACGACTATGCGTTTCAGCGGCTGTGGATGGGGACGGCGGCGAGCATGGCGTTTGTGATGTTCGCCATGGTCATTATGATGACGCTGGTGCAGATGTATTTGCAGCGCATTGACTGGGAGTTCTAGAAAGCTTGGGAGAACAGTCGTGGCTTTGAAACGCGTAGAACGGCTTGATCCCGTCTCGCAGACGCGCGCGCGCAGCGCCCGTGTCAGCGGCCTGCTGCGCACGAACCTGGTCAACTACATTCTGCTCACGTTGGGCGCGCTGGTGATGGTGGCGCCCTTCATTTGGATGCTGAGTACGTCGTTCAAGCCCCAGGCTGAGACGATCACATTCCCGCCGCAGTTGCTGCCTAAGCGAGCGACGCTGGAGAACTACACGCAGGTGTTTGAACGGCTGAACATGGTGCGGCTGTACATGAACACAGCGTATGTAGCGGTGGTGAAGACCGTGGTCAACGTGTACACCAGCACGTTGATCGGCTATGTGTTCGGCAAGTTCACCTTCCGCGGGCGGGATGTGCTGTTCTATCTGGTGCTGAGCACGTGGATCATCCCCTTCGAGGTGTACATGATCCCGCTGTACGTGATGATGGTGAACATGAACCTGGGCAACACGTACTGGGCGCTGATCATCCCCGAAATCTCCAGCGCCTATGCCGTCTTTCTGTTTCGGCAGTTCATGTTCACGATCCCCAACGACCTGTTGGATGCGGCGCGCATCGACGGGGCGGGTGAATGGCGCATCTTCCACAGCATTGTGTTGCCGCTGGCGCGACCGGTGGTGGCGACGCTGGTGGCGTTCTACTTTATGTGGAACTGGAACGATTTCCTGTGGCCGTTGATCGTGCTGACGACGAGCGACAAGTACCTGTTGCCGCTGGGCTTGTCGATGATGGTGGCGGAGTTCGGCACGCAGTACGGGATGCTGATGGCCGGGGCCAGCCTGGCGATTGTGCCGGTGCTGATGATCTTCGTGTCGGTGCAGCGCTACATCATCGAGGGCATTGCGCTGACGGGGTTCAAATAGGCGGGGCGTCAAAAGTCACGAGTCAGGCGTCATCCTGTGTCAATCATATTCAGGACGAATCAACGGCGCGTCCGTTTCGACGGTAGCAGCGACGTTCATTATTGGGAGAGGAAAGCACGGAAGGCTGCAACAAATTTCTGCCATGCAGGCTCGTGCTTGTTCAATAGATGGTTCCTGCTCTCCAACGCAACAAACTGCGCGTTAGGGATGAGGGAAGCAAGCAGACGGCCTTCTTCAAAAGGAACACCCTCATCTTGACGAGGGTGTAATATCAACGTCGGCGCCCGAACCTGAGGCGCAAGATGGCGAACATCAACTCGATGCATTTCGCTCTCCAGCCGCACGGCATTTTCTGGGGAAACAGAAATGCGCATCTGTTGTTCCAGCGCCCGCAATTGTTCGGTTGTCGCATCGTGGATGAGCTGGGTGGCGAAAACCTGTCGAAAAGCAGGATTCTCCCGTCCCCATCCCACGCGCATCAAACTAATCATCAACTTCTCTTCTTCAATCTGCTCTTCGGTCAAGTCTCGGTTCAACCAGCCCCGCGCGTATGCGCCGTGCAGAATCAGATGAGTGACCCTTTCCGGATGGCGAGCGGCATAGGCTACAGCCACCGGGCCGGCTTGTGACATGGCAAAGAGTGGGAACTGTCTGACGCCAACAGCATCCACTACCGCTTCGAGATCACGCACCCACGCTTCAAACGATAGATCCTCGACGTCCCAATCTGACAGCCCGGTGCCGCGCTCGTCGGAGCAGATGAGGGTGTGGTCGCGGGACAACTCCTCCAACCAGTGTTCCCACACCGGACTATTCCAGTCGTACTCCAGATGACTCATGTAGTTGGCCACTTTGACCAGCGGCGGGCCGTTCCCGGCAATCGCAAAAGCAATGCGGGTTCCATCGAAACTAATGGCGAAATGGATTCGCGGTTCTGCCTCTCGGCGATGTAAAGCTGATGTCTGGTCGTTTGCCTGAAAAAACGCAGAAGCTGGAGTAGCTTCTGCATCGATCAGTCCCAGTGCTGTGGCTTGAGCAACGGCTTGGGTGCGATTACGGACATCCAACTTATGAAAGATCTGGCGGTTGTACCACTTGACTGTGTTCAAGCTCAAGGATAGTTCGTCGGCAATCTGTTGGTCCGGCAATCCGCTTGCTAGTCTTTGTAAAATCTCTAGTTCGCGTTGATTCAGTTGATACAACCGGTTCGCTTGATCTGCCCTATCTTCCATTTTCCCATCCATTTCTCCATTCTTTCGAGTAGTGAGATTCAAGCCTTTTGCGTGGAGACATTCAAGCGCGTTTCCTCTAGAGTGGGCGGCGTCATCGGCTGTCGGTGGCGAGGGGGCTGCCCCCACGTCCGCCTGTTCCACACCTGAAGAGGAGAACCGAACCATGTCACGTTGGACGCCTGATCCCACCTTTTATCCGTCCCCCAAGATGGCCATGCAAGCGCCCACCGAGCGCTTTGCGTACGTCGCCGCCATGAACGTGCAGAACGGCAAGCCGGACGCCATCACCGTGGTGGACCTGGACTCTGCCTCGCCTACCTTCAGCCAGATTGTACATACGCTGACGCTGCCGTATGTGGGCGACGAACTGCACCATTTCGGCTGGAACGCGTGCAGCTCGGCGCTTTGTCCGGCTGCACCCCACCCCCACCTAGAGCGGCGCTATCTGATCGTGCCCGGTATGCGCACCTCGCGCATCTATGTGGTGGATACCAAACCGGACCCGCGCCAGCCGCACATCAGCAAGATTATGGAGCCGGACGAGGTAATCGGCCGCGCTGGCTACAGCCGCCCTCATACAGTACACTGCGGTCCGGATGCCATCTACATGAACGCTCTGGGGCCGGGGAACGGCAACGGCGGTCCTGGCGGGATCTTCCTGCTGGATCACCTGACCTATGATGTCATCGGCCCGTGGGAGAAGGAGCGCGGCGACCAGGACTTGGCCTATGACTTCTGGTGGCACTTGAACCAGGATGTGATGGTCACAAGCGAGTGGGCGAAGCCCCATCAGTTCGAGAACGGCATTGTGCCGGAAGATCTTCTTGCTGGCAAGTACGGTCACCGGCTCCACTTCTGGGACCTGCGCAAGCGGCGCCTGGTGCAGACCTTGGACCTGGGCGGACAGCACCAGATGGTGCTGGAGCTACGCCCGGCCCACGACCCGTCCAGGACCTACGGCTTTGCCGGCGTGGTGATTAGCCTCGAGGATCTGTCGGCCTCGATCTTTACCTGGTTCCGCAACGAGGACGACACATGGGACGCGGTCAAGACCATCTCGATCCCGGCTCAGCCCGCGGCCGAGGAAGACCTGCCGCCACTGCTCAAGGGCTTCAAGGCCGTGCCGCCGCTGATCAGTGATATTGACCTATCTGTGGATGACAAGTTCCTGTATGTTTCGTGTTGGGGCACGGGCGAACTGCACCAATACGACGTGTCGGACCCGCTGGCGCCCAGGCTGACCGGCACGGTACAGATCGGCGGCATCGCCAACAAGGCCGGCCATCCCAAGCATCCGGGCCCGCTGTTGGGCGGCCCGCAGATGGTGGAGATCAGCCGGGACGGCAAGCGCGTCTACTTTACCAATTCGCTTTACAGCACGTGGGATGACCAGTTCTATCCCGATATCCTGTCCGGCTGGATGGTGCAGCTTGACGTCAATCCCGCGGGCGGGATCGCGTTCAACCCCGAATTCTTTGTTGATTTCGGCGAATCGCGACCGCATCAGGTGCGGCTGGAGGGTGGAGATGCATCTACAGACTCTTATTGTTACCCTGGCTGAGCAGTTGAACCAAATAGGCGGGCTGACGGCCTTGACGCCGTGGCTGGCCATGGCAGGGTTTGGGGCCTATCACGGGCTTAACCCGGGCATGGGATGGCTTTTCGCCCTCTCGATGGGCCTGCAGCAGGGCAGCAGCCGCGCCATATGGCAGGCGCTGCTGCCCATTACCCTGGGACATGCGGCTTCAGTGGCGGCGGTAGCGGCGGTCGTGCTGGCAGGGGCGCAGTTCATCCCCTTAGCCGGACTCCAGGCGCTGATGGCGGTGGTCTTGATCGCCTTTGGCGTCCATAAGGTCATCAACTATCAACGCCATCCGCGCTGGGTGGGCATGAAGGTCAACGCCGCTGACCTCACCTGGTGGTCTTTTCTGATGGCTACGGCCCACGGGGCCGGGCTGATGGTCGCCCCCGTGCTGGTCGGGGTTGCCGGCGTACACGCGGCACACGGCCACCCGGCGGAAGCCGAGTTTGCGCTGGGCATCGGCGTACACACGCTGGCGATGCTGGCGGTGATGGCGGCGACTGCCTGGATTGTCTACAAGAAGTTGGGGTTGGCTGTGCTGCGCAGCAAATGGGTGAACTTTGACTTGATCTGGGCAGTGGCGCTGCTGGTCGTCGGCGGCATGGCTCTGCTCAACGCATTCGAGCCTGCGCTCGCGTACGCGGGGGCCATGCAACACCCGGGACATTGATCGACCGGACACTGCTGTTTGGCGGCGCTCGTTAGGCGTGGTTGCATCTGGTTCGCTGTGGGTATGTCGATCTGTTGATCGATGCGGAGTCGCATGAGGGCTCAGACTTTCGGGATTAGTCTGAGCCCTCTTCCGTTCCATCGACTGCCCTTTCATGGAAATCAACTTGACCTTGTTCAGGCTTCGGCGTATGCTCTCGAGCGGGAGCCGCGGTATTCTCCTTTCAGGTGTGAAGCGCCAGGATGGCGTGTCTCCCCTCCTTTTTACACAGTACTCAATCTACCGCCCCGCGCATCTTATGCGTCGAACGACGGCGCGGCAGGACGCGCTTCACTGGTCTGATCTCTAGGTAGTTGTCATTCTGAACGGTGTGAAGAATTTCGCTGAATAGGAGTAGCGATGCTTCGCTACGCTCAGCATGACAGTGTACGTATTTAGCGAACAGACCATTTACTCAACATGACATTGCATGACAGAAGGGGTATGAGGAGGAACCGCACGTGAACATACACTATCCGAACAGCCGTCTTCCGCTGCTGGCGCAGGGGGATGCCGTCGTCGTGGGCGGGTCCCTGGCGGGGGTGTGCGCGGCGCTGGCGCTGGCCGCGGCGGGGCGCACGGTGACCCTGATCGACCCGCGCACCTATTTGGGCAGCGATGTGACGGCGACGATGCGACCCTGGCTGCCCGCGCCGCAGGAGGGCGCGCTGCCGCCGGTGCTGGCGGCGTGCGTGGAGGCGGGCAGCGCGGCTGTGCCCAGCGCTGACGGAGGCGACGGAGCCGGCGAGATCGCGCTGCACATGGATGGGCTCAAAACCGTGCTGGAGGACCTGCTGCTGGCTGCCGGGGTGAAGATCCTCTACTCCAGCCTGCCGGTGGGCATCCTGGCGGGCGAGGACGGCTGCCAGGGGATCATCATCGCCAACAAGTCGGGGCGGCAAGCGCTGGGCTGTACGCTGGCGGTGGACGCCAGCGAGACGGCTGTGCTGGCGCGCGTGGCAGGCGGGGAATTCGCGCCCGCTCCCAAAGGAGCCGAGGGCGAGCAGACGGTGTGGCGCACGCTGGAATTCACGGGCGTGAGGGGGCTGGCGCCGGGCCCGCTGTCCTTGCCGGCGGAGCTGGGGGTGGAGCAGGCGACGGTACACCGCGGCTACCGGGGCGAGGACCACGCGCTGGTAGAGTGCGCCTTGCGGCTGCCCGGCGGCGGCAGCGACGTATTCAGCAGCACGCAACGCGAGAAGCTGGCGCGGCGCATCACGTTCGACGTGGCCGCGCATCTGCTGGCGGAACATGCGGCCTTCGCCAAGGCGTTTCTGGCGGGGTCGTCATACGAGCTGCACGGGCGGCATACGACGCGGCTGGTCGGGCCGCAGGCGTGGGCGCAGGGGTTGGCGCTAAGCGAGCTGGCGGGGCCGGTGCGCGGCGTGTGGTGCGCCAACGCAGCGGTGACCGGCGTTGTGCCGGATCCGGTTGCGGCGTGCAGCCTGGGGAGCAGCCTGGGACAGGCGCTGGTCCGTCGCTGGGCGGAACGGGAGCCCCCTGGGCGCGGCCTGGAAGCGGTCAAGGCGAGCGCGGCGACACAAGAGGGGGCGCTGACCGTACGCGAACCGCAGCAGCCGCAGCGCGGGCGCGGGTACGCCTGGTGTGATGCGCCGGCGCAGGCGATCCCGGCGCTGCGTACGTGTGATGTGCTGGTGGCGGGCGGCGGGACGAGCGGCGCCATCGCCGCCATGACCGCAGCGCGGCGCGGCATGCACACGGTGCTGGCGGAGATGAACCCCGGCCTGGGCGGGACAGGGACGTACGGCGGCATCCACACCTACTGGTACGGGCGGCGGGTGGGCTACGCGGCCGAGGTGATGGCGATGGTGGACGCCATGCACGACCGGCTGCGCCACGAACGCCAGTCCGGGGTGCTGCCCACGTGGAGCATCGAGGCGAAGCTTGAGGCGCTGCTGCGCGCCAACGTGGAGAGCGGCGTGGATTTGGCGCTGAACGCGCTGATGGTCGGGGCGGTGGTGGAGCCGTCGTCAGAGGGGTCCGGCGGGAAGACGAGGGTGCGCGGCGTCGTGGTCGCCACGCGCTACGGGCCGGCGGCGCTGCTGGGCGAGGCGGTGATCGACGCGTCGGGCGACGGGGACGTGGCGGCCTTTGCCGGCGCCGACTACGTGTACGGCGCCGAGCGGGACCACGCGCTGATGTACACGTATATGGCGCAGGTGGCGCAGCCGGGCAAGCCGCGCAACGTCAAGACGAGCATGGTCGACGTGTCCAACATCGAGGACTACACGCGGGCCATTTTGGACGAGCGGCGGCGGCGCAAGGAGCGCGACCATGACCACGGCATCTATCTGGCGCCGCGCGAGAGCCGGCACATCCGCGGGGAAGTGACGCTGACGCTGACGGACCAGTTGGTGCGGCGGGCTTGGCCGGACGTGGTGAACGTGGCCTTCAGCAACAACGACATCAAGGGGCAGAGCAACTCGGACTGGGTGATGATCGGGCTGATCTCGCCCAACCTGGAGATCGAGATCCCGTACCGGGCGCTGCTGCCGAGGGGGCTGGAGGGCATCATCGTGGCGGGCAAGGCGTTTTCGGCTACGCACGACGCGCTGGCGGCCCCGCGCATGCAGCCCGACATCGAGAACCTGGGCGGCGCGGCGGCGCTGGCCGCGGTGCAGGCGGTGCGGAAGGGCGTGCCGCCCAGCGCCATCGACGTGGCCGAGTTGCAGGCCGAGTTGGCGGCGGCGGATGCGCTGCCGCCCGGCATTTTGACGCGGCGGCTGATGCCGCTGCCCGCGGACGAGGAGACGCTGCGCAACCTGATCGCCCAACTCGACGCCGGCCGCCCGCTCCACGCCTATTCGGACATGGAGCTGATGGAGGTGTTCGAGGGGCGCATCCCGCTGGTGGACCTGCTGTGCAGCGGGCCGCAGGTCGTGCCGCTGCTGGAGGAGGCGCACGCCGAAGCCGAGGGCGGGCGGCGCGTGCTGCTGGCGGAGGCGCTGGCGCTGGCCGGATCGCGGGCATGCGTGCCCACGCTGATCGAGGCGATCCAGGCGCAGCTCGGCGGGCCGACCCTGCCCAAGCGCACGGCCAAGATCCGGCATGCGGGCTTCCCGCCGGACCAGAACGCGGCGCCGGACATCGCCTTTATCCTGCACGCGCTGGGCGCGGCGCGCGACCCGCGCGCCATCCCGGTGTGGCGGCGCATCGTAGATCTGCTGGCGACGGCGACAGAAGACGAGATCGTGGACAAGGAGTCGAGCTACTATTTCTATGTGGTGGGCGTGTGCTTTGGCGCGGAGCGGTTGGGCGACCCGGCGGCGGTCCCCATCCTGGAGCAGCTTCACGGCTACCCGGTCTTGCGGCAGCACGTACACCGCAGCGGCATGCAGCCCGATTTTCTGCAGGAGCGCATGGCCTATCTGGAGTTGGTGATCGGGCGGGCGTTGGCGCGCTGCGGCAGCCCCGCCGGCTATGTGATCCTGATCAGCTATCTGGAGGACAGCCGCGGGCTGATGGCGGAGCATGCGCACACGGAGCTTGCCGCCATCACGGGGCAGGACCTGGGCAAGGATGTGGCGGCGTGGAGCGAATGGCTGGAGCAGCAGGGCGATAGCCTACAGCCCAAGCCGTGGCTGCAGGCGTCGGACCCGGTGCTGGCGTGGGGGGAGCGGATCGAGATTGTAGAGCCGTGAGGGCCGGTTGCGGATTGGCTGGGGCGGCGGGTATCAGGCGTCACGGTTCAGGCGTCAGGCATGATTTGTGACTCGTGACCCGCGCCCCACCACGCTGCCGCGCTTTCGCCGCCGGCAAAACCGAAAACTTTTCGCTTTTCGGCCCGCGTGCAGGTGTACGTTTGCCGGCGTGCGGGCCGCCGGTTTGTGGCGAGTCAGGCGTCAATAATGACTCGTGACGTTTGACGTAGAGACGCGTTGTGGGCCTGTGTGCTATACTGGCGCACAGCAGCGCTCCTCTTGCATCCCATTTTCACGAAGCCTCTAGTAAGCCCACGGGTTTATGCTAATCGGGTACGCACGCATTTTTACGGAAGAGCAGAATCTGCACGCGCAGGTCGAGGCCTTGCACGCGGCGGGCCGCGTCCGCGTGGCCGCTTTCGCGTCCGCCGCACCTAACCAAGCGCTGATCAAGGCCGGCGCCGAGCCGGTTGCGCCGGAAGGGAAAGGCTGACGCCCTGCGCCTAGCGACCAAGGCCCCAATGAAGGAGATAAACCAATG
>Ga0334888_1000863_pt1 | contig 43553 bp, 33 predicted proteins | sample GraSluR1_MG_FD_207227 | JGI IMG/M metagenome (GOLD analysis project Ga0334888, IMG submission 207227) | Sludge microbial communities from methane-producing bioreactor in Wageningen University, Netherlands - Granular Sludge_3_08-R1 | ecosystem: Engineered > Bioreactor > Anaerobic > Unclassified ...
CCGAAAAATTGCGCCGCATCGAATGTGCTTATTGCGCCACGGCCAACCCGGTTGGTCAACCCTCCTGCATCATGTGCGGCGCTCCCCTGGGAAACATGCAGACCGCCACATGCCGTCACTGCGGTTTTGTTATCGCCAAAAATACCGCCATCTGTCCAAATTGCAAAAATCGTCAATGATCTTTCCAACTCAAAACAAAGGAGTGCTTCTTGAAATTGCTTAACGCAATCACGGATGTACCTGGAATTACTGTAGGCCATGCGCAAAACGACCAGGCGCTCACCGGCTGCACGGTCATCCTCTGCCCCGAAGGCACCACCGGCGGCGTAGACCAACGCGGCGGCGCCCCCGGCACCCGTGAAACCGACCTCCTGCGCCCCATGCACCTTGTCAACCACGTTGACGCCATCCTGCTCGGCGGCGGTTCGGCCTACGGGCTGGACGCAGCCAGCGGCGTGATGCAATACCTGGAAGAACAAGGCCGCGGCATCGACACCGGCCCGGCCAAAGTTCCTATCGTGCCTGCCGCCATCCTCTTTGACCTCACTATCGGCGATGCACACATCCGTCCAGACAAAGCCATGGGATACCAGGCCTGCTGCAATGCTTCTGCTGAACCGCCCGCTCAGGGGAATTTTGGTGCCGGCACAGGTGCCACCGTCGGTAAGATCCTCGGTCCAGGGCAATCGATGAAATCTGGCATCGGCACAGCCTCAATCGAAATCGGTAGAGGTGTCATTATCGCTGCGATTATCGCTGTCAACGCCTTTGGCGACATCATCTCACCCGATGACAGCCGCATCCTCGCCGGCGCCCGCACCCTTCAAAAAGGCCCCCTCAAACTCGGCAGCGGCCCGGTTTTCGCCGACACCATGCAAATCATGAAAAATATGGCTGGACGCGCCATCCTGGAATTTGCTTCCCGACAGAATACCGTCATCGGCGCAGTCGCCACCAACGCCCGCCTTAACAAAGAAGAGATTAACAAAGTGGCTCAAATGGCACACAATGGTCTCGCAGCCGTTGTCCGTCCGGCACACGCCATGCTGGATGGCGATACCCTCTTCGCCCTCGCCACCAACAAGAAAAAAGCAGATGTCAATATCGTGGGTGCGTATGCCCCCCAGGTTGTCGCCCAGGCCATCCTCAACGGAGTACTTGCCGCTGCTGCCGTTGCTTCCTTGCCTTCTGCAAGTTCGATCTCCGTTCGCGACTAAACCGGAGATCATTCTGTTGAGTTTACCAATTCCTTAAACACAGGAGTAGCCAAATGGTCAAAATAGTTGCTGACACTACCAGTGGAATATTATTAGAAGAAGCTCGAAACCTCAACATCGGTTATATTCCCCAAATCATCAATTTCGGAGAGAAATCGTATCGGGATGATACCGAACTCAATAACGCCACCTTTCTGAAGATGCTGCTTGCCTCAGATGACCTGCCCACCACCGCCGCGCCGCCTCCTGCCCTGTACTACCCCATCTACCAACAAGCACAGGAAGATAATGAAACCGTCATCGTCATCTGTCCCAGCGCACTGGTCAGCGGGACTGTACGCAGCGCCACCATCGCTGCCCAGGATTTTCCCGAAGCCGATATCAGAATCATCGACAGCCGTTCCATTGGCGGCGGTCTGGCCTCCCTCGTTTTACGCGCACATTCCCTGGCAAAGGAAGGAAAAAGCGCCAACGAGATTGAAAGCCATATCACCTCAATGGCGGACAGGGAAAAAAACTATTTTGTTGTCGATACCCTGGAATTTCTGCACCGCGGCGGGCGCATTGGTGGCGCGAAGGCACTCTTCGGCAGCGTTTTACAAATTAAACCCATTCTAAAACTTGAAAACGGGCAGGCCGAACCGGTTGAAAGCCAGCGCACACAAAGAAAAGCCTTAAACCGCCTGATTGAACTTGTCACGGAAGAATGTCCTTATTCCGCAGAGTCCCATCTCTGTGTCATGCACGGCGATTCGCTTGAAAAAGCACAAGAACTGGCTGACTTGTTTTCCAGGCAGCTCAATATTCCGACTGTGCGCATTTTTGATCTCCCTCCGGCCTTCCTCACCCACACCGGTCCCGGGATCCTCGGCGTCAGTTTTTTCACCAAAGAATAAACCACTCACAATTTTCTTGGAAAGGTTGGCCTTCTCTTCTGCCAATCAGTAGATCGAATACTCTCTTACAAATATTGTCTGTCTGATTACCCTTTTCAAGGTTGTCATCAATCACAACCCCCGCATATTCAGGGTAGTTGTTTGCATCAAAACCCGGCCGTGCCACCATTTACAGCGCTTCTTGCAATACCCCCGCCATCTCCTCATCGGTCAACGCGATCGGATTCCCCTTCATGCTGCTCGACTGGCGGGCCTTTTCAATTACCGCTGGAATGTCATCAGCCCGCATCCCGTAGTTTCCAAGACCGGGAATGCGCAACGCCGCAGTCAAGGCCTCCAGCCACTTCACCCCGTCTTCCACGCCCGCATTCCCATCCTCCGTCAATATCTGCGCCACCTGAGCGTACCGTGCCAACGCAGGATTCTCAGCAGCCCTCGCCGAAAGCGCTGTAACATTCATCCGTACTACCCCCGGCAGCAATCGTGCGCAAATGGCCCCATGCGGCGCCTCAAACATGCCGCCTAATGGTCCCGCAAACCCATGCACTGCCCCCAGTTTGCCATTTGCCAGCGCCAGACCGCCCAGCAGGCTGCACCACGCCATATCCGTGCGTGCTGCAATATCCCTGCCGTCTTCATAAGCGGCACGCAGCGACCGGCTGCCACACCGCATCCCTTCCACGCAAAACAAATCCGTCATCGGATTGGCAAATCGGGATACAAACGGCTCCAGCACCTGAGTCAACGCATCCATGCCCGTACTGGCCGTCACGGCCGGCGGCACGCTCAACGTCAACTCAGGATCAAGCAAGGCAATATCCGGGATCATCCACGCACTGCGCAAACTGACCTTCACCTGCTTTTCCGGCACCTTCAGCACAGCGTTCTTCGTCACCTCTGATCCCGTCCCTGATGTCGTCGGTACCGCAATACACGGGGCCGGTTTCTCAGAAAGCGGCTGTCCCCTCCCAACCACTTCAAGATAATCCAGGGGATCACCAGGATTGGTTAACAAGGCGGAGACTGCTTTGCCCGTATCAATCACACTGCCCCCGCCAAAACAAACTACGCAATCACATCCATTCACGCGTGCCAGCCGGGCTGCCTCCTGCACCATCAGGATATCAGGCTCCCCATTCACCGCATAGCGCACCACAAACAAACCCGCGCCCAGTAAATTTTCGCAGGCCTTTTCAGGCCCAGACTTGCCAGCACCTGTTACCAGCAGCACCCTGCTGCCCAAAGAAGCTGCCAACTCGCCCAATTTCGAAAATTCACCAGCCCCAAACACAATTTGTGCTGCCGTAGCAAAAGTAAAATCCATCTCGCCTCCAATTGACGAAGGTAATATCGTAGATATAGAAGAAAGTCTACTATAATTCCACCCAATCATGCAGGCTGAAGACTGCCGCCCACACGATTAACCCGCTTTTTTTGGCTTTCCGTAAAAAACAATCATGCCGGTCCAAAAATATCGTCCTGTAAACCTGTTTTCCCTTCACAACCATATCCTCCACCTTGAATTACCTGAAAAACCCAAATTCTGTAACACACACTGGCGATATTATTAAAATTTCATTAGAATCAGTTTGCCTTATTGACATTACCTTCTGATTATTGTATAGTGTTATCCGGCCAGTGAAATAACACTTTTCCCTAATATTGATGCGACGGGCGGATCTTGTGTCCGCTCGTTCTGTGTGTCTGAGCGCCTTGCAGTGCAGCAATGTAAGTTTTAGGCTTAACCTTACGTCTAATCTACAGAACATGCACTTCTATTGCAATTTGCTGTGAAAAAGTGTATGCTGGTTTAAATTACAGAGAACCAATCTCTGCATTATCTGTTGCCGATTGGAGTTAATAATTTTGATGATTAAAGAACGAAGAAAAATGACTACATCTATGCAAGATGCCATAACAGGACAGTTGAGCGAAGAAGAATATCCAATTGCACGCCTGATTGAAGTAGGCCGCCAAAAATCTTACGTCACCATTGATGATATTCTTCATTTTTTCCCTGATGCGGAACAAGACGTCTCCCAACTGGAAGAAGCGTTTGCCGCACTGATGAGTGCTGGCATCCCTTATGTTGAAGACATCCCCCTGGATGAACCTTCTGATGAAGAGCTTGACACCGAAGAAGATGACGATGAAGAGGAAGAGCCGGGCATTGATGACCTCGCGCATATTGACACGGATGATACCATTGGTCTTTACCTCAAAGAGGTCAGCCGGGTTCCCCTGCTTAATGCAGAAGAAGAGGTCGAACTTGCCCAGCGCATTGAGCGTGGACGGATGGCCCGCGAAGAACTTGCACGCGGTCATGTTAAAGCCCACCGCCGTACGGAACTCCGTCGCCTGATTGAAGACGGCTGGGCAGCCCGCGAACATCTCATCACCGCCAATTCCAGGCTCGTCATCAGCGTAGCCAAAAAATATATGGGGCGCGGTGTCCCTTTCCTTGATCTGATCCAGGAAGGCAACATCGGCTTGATCCGCGCCACCAAGAAATTTGACTACCGCCGCGGCCACAAATTCAGCACCTATGCCACCTGGTGGATTCGCCAGGCTGTCACCCGTGCTATCGCTGACCAGGGCCGCACCATCCGCGTGCCCGTTCATATGGGTGACCAAATCAACAAATTGCTCCGTGTTCAACACCAGTTGACCCAAAAACTCGGGCGCGAACCAGCAGTCGAAGAACTGGCAGTCTCCCTGGACGTAACCCCCAAGAAAGTGGAAAACATGATCCAGGTTGCCCGCCGGCCTCTGTCACTCGAAACGCCCACTGACGATGAGGAAGATTCAGTCCTCGGCGACTTTATCGAAGACGATGAAGCGCCCCCGCCTGATGAAACCGCCACATATAACCTCCTCCAGGAACACCTGGAAGAAGTTCTCGAATCCCTGCCCCCCCGTGAAGTTCGCATTCTGCAGCTGCGCTATGGGCTGCTCGACGGGCAAGCGTACACCCTTGAAGAAGTAGGTCGCAAAATGGGTGTCACACGTGAACGGGTACGCCAGATTGAAGCCCAGGCATTAAGCCGCCTGCGCCACCCCATCATCCGCAGAAAACTGCGTGATTACCTTGCCCATTGATCATTTCACCTGTTTTTTGAGCAAATACGTGGAAAAACACACCTTTTTGACCATAAACCCCCCGATTGTATAGCGATTTGGGGGGTTTTATGATTTAATAGGATGGACGAATGGCGCTTCCCATTCACATATTGGAGAGGTAATAAAATGGCTAAGATATCCTTACGTGCATACAATCATGAAATCGAAAATTTGATTGACCACGGGCAAACCGAAGAAGCCAGCGCCCATTGCAAATATATTCTGAAAATTTTCCCAAAGCACCTTGACACCTATCGATTATTAGGGAAAACTTATCTCGAAAGCCAAAGGTACAGCGAGGCAGCCGACATCTTGCAGCGCGTTCTTGCTGTTGTCCCTGACGATTTCGTTTCCCAGATTGGCTTGAGCATCATCCGTGAAGATGAAGGCAATCTTGACGCTGCCATCTGGAACATGGAAAGAGCATTTGAAGTGCAGCCCTCCAACGGTGCCGTCCAGGAAGAATTACGCCGGCTGTACGGTAACCGGGACGGGGTCCAGCCGCCGCGTGTGCGTTTGACCCGTGGCGCCCTGGTGCGCATGTACACCAAAGGCAATCTTTACCAGCAAGCCATCGCAGAAGCCCGGGCAGCCATTGCAGAATCGCCAAAACGAACCGACCTGGAAATATTGCTTGCCCGCAATTATTATCTCTCAAAGAGTTTTGCTGAAGCCACCGAAATTTGCAGCAGGCTGGTCAAAAAAATGCCCTACTGCTACGAAGCCAACCTCATCCTTGCTGAAGTTCTCCCTAAAGTGAACAAAACAGAAGAAGCAAAAGTGTTTGCAAAACGCGTTCAGGAACTCGACCCGTATGCCGCTTTCACAGACCGCTCTGTCCCAACGGCTGCACAAGTCCCCGATGATGCAGTTACGCTGGAAAAACTGGAATGGCAGCCTTCGATGGAAGATTCAGAGCAGCCTCGCTGGGCTAAATCTATTGGCGTAGACGTCGGATCGCAATCTGAACAACCATCAACCGATTGGCTCTCGGATATGCCTGAAGACAGCCCGGAATCTTCTGCGCCAATGCCTTTCATCATTCCTGAAATATCCTCTACCAAACCGGAAACCTCCCTCCCCGGCTGGATGAAAGAGGACGAATGGAATGCCGGAAAAGACACCCTGACCCCGGATCAAGACCCGCAAAGCAATGCCTTCCTTATGGATGACGATGAAGAACTCCACGAAGCAGAAATCCCGGAATGGCTGCAATCTATGGCACCGGATGAAATCGATCAGGGACAGCCGTCAGATTCCCCGCCCCCCTTCGAAACACCGGCATCAGAAGCGTCAGATGCCCCCGACTGGATGGACACACTGGATATCGGGAAAAAGTCTTCCAACAATGCTGCTGAAACTGCTCCGCCAACTCCTTTCATGGAAACAGACCCGGCCGGAGACGAAGAAAACATCCCCGAATGGATGCAAAGCGAGGACGTAACCGAAAAAATCGAAGATGCCCCTGTCGATTCGGATGTCTCAGCCGGCAATTTGGATGAATCACCTTTAAATTCCTTGTCCTGGGAAGAAGAAACCCCGGATTGGCTCAAGGATTTAGATAGCTCTACCCGGGAAGCTGCTGAAGAACCTGGATCGGAAGAAGAACATCCCGTTGTTACCGACATGCTCGGCAAGCACACCCGGCAACCTGAAGTACCGGACTGGTTGAGCGATATCGAACAGGAAGACGAATCAGAATCCGCATCATTCGAATCAACATCCGCCGCAGCACTACCGGAAGACATCCCGGACTGGCTGCAAAACCTCGAAAGCGCAGCAAGCGAATCTACCCGTGATTCGCACGTATCCGAGATCGAACAACCGGTCAACACGGACTCGTCCAGTGAACCAACCCAGCCACCTGAAATGCCAGATTGGTTGAGCGACATGGAACAGGAAGACGAACCCGCCTCTGCATCTCCCGCCCCAACACAACCTGCCATACCACCGGAAGACATCCCCGACTGGCTCCAGGATCTCGATGGTCCTGCCAGCCAACCAATTGATGAAGCCAAAATCCCCGACACACACCTGCCTGGGGTTACGGATATGCTCGGCAAACCAGTTCAGGAGCCCGAAGTACCGGACTGGTTGAGCGATATGGAACAGGAAGACGAACCCGCCTCTGCATCTCCCGACCCAACGCAACCTGCAACCCCGTCAGAAGACATTCCCGACTGGCTCCAGGATCTCGATAGTCCCGCCAGCCAGCCGATTGATGCAGCCAAAATACCCGACTCACATCTGCCCGGGGTGACGGATATGCTCGGCAAGCCAGCCCAGGAACCCGAAGTGCCGGACTGGCTTAATCCTATCGATTCCGAGGCTGTGACAGCACCCGCTGACGATTTGTCTGCCGATATTTCTGACCAGCAGCTCGCTGCCGAAACGCCACAAGCTGCTGACGAAGTACCTGATTGGCTTAAGGAATTTGATTCCCCCGACCCATCTGCACAGCCTGAAAATGAGCAGCTGCCTGCACAAGAAACATCCCTCCTCATATCAGCAGAAAGTCCTGACAGCGAAGCGGCAATCCCGGAAACCGCTATGCTGGACGACGACGGCAACGGAACTATAGCTGAAATGCCGGAAGACCCGGATGAAGCATTCGCCTGGCTCGAATCCCTTGCCGCCCAACATGGCGCAGAGGAAGAAGCACTTTCTACTCCCATAGAAGAAAGAGACACATCTGTACCGGACTGGCTCCAGGAATCAAAAGGAGCACAAGTGCCGGCAGACAACGAACCTGCTCTGACAGAAGCAGTCGCCCATGATTCCCTCCCGGACTGGCTCCAGGATCTGGACAAAGAAACCACTGAAACCCAATCCGCAGCGGAAAGCCAACCTGCAGCAGCAGAATCAACACCCCCCAAAACCGCAGCCGGCGGAAATTTCACCGACTGGCTCCATGAACTGGACGAGGAAGAAATTTCTCCAACCAGTGAAGAAATCCCTGCACAGCCAGCACCCCGTGACGAAGTCCCTGACTGGCTTCAAGACTTCAACGATACCATCCCGCAAGACACCGGGCAAGCAGATGCCGAACCAGAAACGGCGAATAGGCCAATGATGGAAGAAACATCGGCATCAACATCTCTACCCGAAGAACCGGCCGAACAACAACCTGTCGAAAGCATATCCGTCCCCGACTGGCTCAATGACCTTGCCGAAGAAGATCCATCACAAGCCGAAGAAATACCAGAGCCCACGCAGGAACCGCAAGATATCCTGCCAGACTGGATGAAACAGGAAGATAAAACCGCAGACGAACTTCCTCCCGCAGCAAAATCAACCGCACTCCCCGACTGGCTGGAGAGTCTGAAACCCGCCGATACGGTCACACCACCACCCGCAGAAACAACATCTGAACCAGCAGCAGAGATAGAACAGTCCGTATCTATGCGCCCGGCAGCACCAGATGACGAAATGCTTGCCGCCTTACTCGACTCCAGAGATGAAATCCAACGCCCGCCGAGTGATGAAATGCCGGAAGACCCGGATGAAGCATTTGCCTGGCTGGAATCGCTGGCCGCCAAACACGGCGCCGAAGAAGATGCTCTCATAACTGCCGCAGATGAACGGCAGGAAGCCCCCCCCGATTGGGTACAGGAACTCGGTACAGAATCAGGGGTACAAGAGAAAACAGAACAAACCCACGCCGATACGGTATCCATCAGCGACCTGGATACCGGTGTTGACCTATTGGATGCTGCTGAAGAAACTCCGGCGGATACTGTTCCTGAACGGGACGAAGCAGAGGCCCAGGCCCAACAATGGCTGCAATCGCTTGCTTCTGGAAAGTCTGCTGAAGACCTGGCAGCATCGACCGCAGATCAAGTTGTACCGCATATGCCTGAACAGCCAGAAGAAGAACCTGCCCAAACAACTGTAACCACGCAAGCAGACGAGATACCATCAGATCCCGCTGCAGCGTTTGCCTGGCTGGAATCCCTGGCCGCCCAACACGGTGCCGATGAAGAATCCCTTTCTACACCACCTGAAGACAGGGACAGCACAACACCGGATTGGCTCCATGACGAACAAATTCTTCCTGAGGCGCAACCGGAGCAGCGCCTTGAATCCATTGAAATTGAAGAAGAAGACGAGCCGCTATCGGCACAGGAAAATCTCCTGCCAACAGAAGATTCAACCTTGGTCGAACGGCCGACCGAACCCGGCCTGCCTGCCTGGCTGAAAGAATTTGAAGAACCCCTGGCCGAAGAAACCCCGGAAGAACCAGAACGCACACCTCAATCGTCGCAAGATGAAACAATTATCCAATGGCTTCAAAATATGGATGAAGAAGAAAGCCCGGCTGACGAACCAACCAGCGCCCCCCCCGCGCCAGGATCAGCTTCAAAAGACGTCATCACCGAGCCAGTCAAAGCGGTTGAAAAACCAGCAGATGATCAACTTCCTGTTGAAGCACAGCAGGAAATTGAACAGCCCATAATTCAGGAACCCGCACCTGAATTCCCTGCGCTGCCTGTCCAGGAAACACATCCAGCCGGGGAAGCCGTCGTCCAGGACGGAGAACAAGCCGCTGAACCTGAGCCAGCATCCATCCGGGAAGCCGAGTCCAGAACAGACTTCGCCGCTGCCCCTGCCGCGCTCTCGGAGGCACAAAAATTATTGAACAAGGCCCAAATCGAAGATTCTGTCGCCCTCTACAAAATACTGATGGAAGACGAATCTCAGCTTGACGCGGTCATTAAAGACTTGAATGACGCTTTGCTGCGCCATCCCGTCGATTCAATTCTCTGGTTAACACTGGGGGATGCCTACATGCAAAAGAAAGAAATGCAAAACGCATTATCAGCCTACACAAAAGCTGAAGAATTATTGCGCTAAATCGATAGAGCCCAGGAGAACTCAATGGAAAAAACACTGGTATTGATCAAACCCGGCGGCGTACAGCGCGGCCTCATCGGAGAAATCATCTCCCGGCTGGAAAAACGCGGCCTGAAACTTGTCGGCGCAAAACTGGTAGCCGTAGACCGCCCTTTCGCCGAAAAACACTACGCTGCCCATAAAGGCAAACCCTTCTACGAATCCCTCATGCGGCATATCACCTCTGCCCCCGTCATGGCGATGGTCTGGCAGGGGCCCCATGCCATCGCCATTGTCCGCCAGACAATGGGCAAAACCAACCCTGCTGAAGCCGCCCCCGGCAGTGTGCGCCATGACTTCGGCCTCGTCCCGGAGCGCAACCTCACCCATGCCTCGGACTCTGTGGAAAACGGGGCAATAGAAATTGCGCTCTGGTTCGCCGAAAATGAAGTCATTGAATGGGAACGCAGTATCGATCCCTGGGTGTTCTTCCTCGAATAACCCCCTGATCGCTATTCATAAACACCAGCACCGGCGCAACCAACGCCGGTGTCTTTTTGTTCCGTTCAAAAAAAGAATTTCTTCTAACCATAATGGCTACACGAAATTCGTTTCCGCCTGCTCTCCAGTCATGCCCAAAATTACCGCTCTGCCCTTATGCCAAAGCCAAAGTGTTTGTGCTGCCTGTGCCAGCCCCAACGCCCCCATGCCAATAAACAACCCCGTCACTTCCCCCCATGCCACCCCGCCGAAAAGAAGCAGACTGACAGAAACCAAATAAATCGCCACCGCTTCAGGAATAGCGCGTGTTTTCTTTTCAAACACCAGCGCGCCCTGAAACCAGTTCAACAGCATATTTAATGCCGGGATCGGCAGCGCAATCCACAACCCGATACGTCCAATCTCCACCAGATCAGGGCTCAAGCCAGTGATCACAGCAAACCAGAGTACGGAGAGTGGCGTAATCATGAACAGCAGGTGGGTAAGCGTAGTTATTGATCCCATTCCCCACGCCACCCGGCGTAATTTTTTTGCCGCGTTCCGCTCTCCCAGCAGCGCCACCACCACTTCATTGAATGCCATTGCCGGGCTGCGTAAAATGAACACCAGTCCGCTCAACACCGGCCATACGGCCAGAGATTCAATCGCCATCGGCATCCGGCTCAACGCCGCACTCCCAATCGGCTGCCAGATCAAATTCAGCAAAGAAGTCAAGGAAAGCGGAATATAAAATTTGGCAAACTCCCCCCAATGCCATACCTGCTTCGCTTCCACCTGTTTCAGTTTTTCGACCACCACAGCGCGTACACGAACGCCGCTGTAAATCGCTTCAGCAGTTACTCCCAGCGCCTGCGCGCCAGCCCCCACCACCACACCGGGCAGATTCCCAATCCGAAAACCAATCCACACCAGCACGAAGTCGGTCACCAGACGGATCCCCGTTCCCACGACAATTGCATCAGAATGACCAAAACGGATCATCGCGCCCTGTTGAAAACGCCGATAGGCAATCGCCCACGTCCACGGAACCATTACCATCAATCCCCAACGCGCAGGCTCAACGATTTCCACAGGAGCGCCAATCATTTTGACGACCACAAAATCATACAAAGGCGTAAAAGCAACCAGGATATGCACGCCCGTTAAGACAATCGAGCTGGTGGTCATGAATTTTCGCAGATTGCAATAGGCTTCCCAATCCGTGCTTAATGCAGTGGAAGCAGCCAACAGCATAATAATCGGTGCTTCAATAATCAAAGCCAGGGGCCAAACAATCCCCCCATACGCAGCCAGATTGATTTCCGGATTGGACAACCGTGCCATCGCCGCACTCAGCAGCGGGCCTTCCGCCGCCATCAACATCCAGCTTAGCGCCAGCGGCACCCACATTCGCATAATTCGTTTTGTCGTCAATGCTTCCGTCATGTTAGAATTTACCTGCCTGATCATATTATTAAACGAATTAACCCACAGGATTATACTCGTATTCATGGTTACGATGGAAAATATACCCCCAACAACAGCCGCGCTGCCAAACTTTTATATTGACACCATCCCCATCTACGGCGATGTCATTCTTGCCCCGATGGACGGTATTTCAGATATGCCCTTCCGTCTGCTCACGCGCAAAATGGGCAGCGCATTCAATATCACCGGCTTTGTCAATACGACCGACATCCTGAATAACGCCGCCTTTCTCGATGAAAGGATCGGTTACGACCCGCAGCAAGAACGCCCCATTGGTTTCCAGATCTTCGGCAGCGACCCCGATCTGCTTCTTGAATCTGCACTGCGGCTCCAGGAGCGAGAACCCGATTTCATCGACGTCAATATGGGCTGTTCAGCAAAAGTCATCCGCCGTAAAGGCGCAGGCTCCGAATTGATGGCAAAACCCGGTGATATCGCTCGTATTTTCACCCTGTTGTCCCGCCATTTGTCTGTTCCTGTCACCGGCAAAATCCGCCTCGGCATAGATGATGACAGCCTTAATTATCTTGAAATTGCGCATATCATTGAAGACAACGGCGGCAAAATGCTGGCCGTGCATGGCCGCACCCGCGTGCAGGCCTACTCCGGCAAAGCAAATTGGGAATCCATCGCCGAGATCAAAAGCGCCCTCACCATCCCGGTCATTGGCAATGGAGACATCGTTGAACCCGAGCAAATCGATCAGATGAAAGCCCGCACCGGCTGTGATGCCGTCATGATAGGACGCGAGGCCATCGGCAACCCCTGGATCATCGGCCGCAGCCATCGTGACCGCCAGCCGCTTTCCGAGGTATACCGTATCACCATCGATCATTTGCGAAGCCTGATTGATTTCTATGATGAAGCCAGAGCACTCGTCCTTTTTCGGAAATATGCCAAAAACTATATCAAACGCTGTCATCCTTCCAGAGATGAATTCATCTCCCTGATGCAGGCTGAATCACTGGATGAGTTCACAAACATCCTTGATCGTATATTTTCACGGGAGGGTGATGCGTAATTTCATTTTGCCCATTGACAAATTCCGCATTATCCATATAATCAGAACAATATTACTAAAGCCAAATCATCAAAACGGATAAAAATGTTCTCAGCCAACTTATTCACCTCCCTTATCGTCATTATTATTTTGGTCCTCGTTCTTATTGAGGACCTGGTTCCGTTTGGGAGGATGTGCAAGGTGTACGTAAAGTAGTAAGTACGGACTGAAAAAGCAAAGCCGCCCAACTTGCGTTGGGCGGCTTTTTTTATATCAATTTATCTGGAGGAAATATCGTGCGATCTGACAAGATCAAAAAAGGAATTGAACGCTCACCACACCGCTCGCTGCTGAAAGCTACCGGGGTCACCGATGCGGATATGCAAAAGCCCTTCATCGCTGTAGTAAATTCACACGTCGACATCGTCCCCGGCCACGTTCATCTACACGAATTCGGCCAGCAAATCAAGGAAGCCATCCGTGCCAATGGCGGCGTCCCTTTTGAATTCAATACCATTGCCGTAGACGACGGCATCGCCATGGGACATGCCGGCATGAAATACTCCCTCCCTTCCCGTGAGTTGATCGCCGACTCAGTCGAAACCATGATCGAAGCCCATCAATTTGACGGCATGGTCTGCATTCCCAACTGCGACAAGATTGTCCCCGGTATGCTGATGGCGGCTATGCGCATTGATATCCCCACCATCTTCGTCTCGGGCGGGCCCATGGCAGCCGGAAAAACGGAAGACGGGCAGGTGGTGGATTTAATCTCCGTCTTCGAAGGCCTCGGCGCCTATAAATCCGGCAAGATGACCGCTCAACGGCTCAAACACATCGAAGACAACGCTTGCCCCTCCTGCGGTTCCTGTTCTGGCATGTTCACGGCCAATAGCATGAACTGTCTGTGCGAAGCCCTGGGCATGGCCCTGCCCTTCAACGGTACTGCCCTGGCAAAGACCGAAGAACGCAATCAACTGGCTCAAACCGCCGCCCGCCAAATTTTCTCCCTGATCGAATCAAATCTCACTCCCCGAAAAATCGTCAATTTAGAAGCATTGGACGATGCCTTTGCCCTCGACATGGCAATGGGCGGTTCCACAAACACCGTCCTGCACACCCTGGCGATCGCCAATGAAGCTGGCGTTGAATACCCGCTGGAACGCATCAATGCCCTGTCAGAGCGCGTGCCACACCTCTGCAAGGTCAGCCCCTCCGGCAAGTGGCACATGGAAGACGTTCATCGCGCAGGAGGCATTCCCGCTATTCTCAAGGAACTGGCAAAATCCAGCGATGTACTCCACCTGAACCGCCCCACGGTAACCGGAAAAACCCTGGGACAGAACATCGCAGATGCTGAAATCAGGGATACGGACGTCATCCGCAATTTCGAAACAGCACACTCCAAACGCGGCGGATTGGCTATCCTCTTTGGCAACCTGGCTCCCAACGGCTCTGTCGTCAAAACCGGCGGCATAGCCCGCGGCATGGATACCTTCAGCGGCCCCGCCCGCATCTACGAATCACAAGACAGTGCCATGGAAGGCATCCTGGCCGGAGAAGTTCAGGCCGGTGAGGTGGTTGTCATTCGCTACGAAGGCCCCAGTGGCGGCCCCGGCATGCAGGAAATGCTCAGTCCCACCTCAGCGATCATGGGCATGGGCCTCGGCGACAAGGTCGCCCTTATCACGGACGGACGTTTCTCAGGCGGCACCCGCGGTGCCTGCATCGGTCATATTTCCCCTGAAGCAGCTGCCCGCGGCCCCATCGCCGCCCTGCAAGCAGGCGACATCATCGAAATTGATTTCCCGAAACGCTCTCTGAATGTCCGCCTGACGGATGTTGAGATTGACCAGCGGATGACGAAGCTGCCCGCTTTCACCCCGGTCACCAAAAGCCGCTGGCTTCGACGCTACGCCAGCATGGTGCAAAGCGCTGATACCGGCGCAGTTTTACGTTCGGATTAATTCAAATTTTTTTATCCCGTACACCTACGATCGATTGGAGGAAGCATGAAGAAATCTGGCGCACAAATCTTATGGGAATGTATTGTACAAGAAGGCGTTGACACTGTTTTTGGTTTTCCTGGCGGTGCGACCTTACCAATTTATGATATTTTGGCAGATTATCCCGTACATCACGTATTGGTACGCCATGAACAGGGCGCTGCACACATGGCAGATGGCTATGCCCGTGCGACAGGAAAAGTTGGCGTGGCCCTGGCCACATCTGGTCCCGGCGCAACCAATCTGGTAACCGGAATCGCCACAGCTTTCATGGACTCGATCCCCATGGTCTGCATTACCGGTCAGGTACCAAGCTGGTACATTGGCTATGATGCGTTTCAGGAAACCGATGTAACCGGCGTTACCCTGCCCATCACCAAACATAATTACCTGGTTACCAGTGTAGAAGAGATCAGTGCAACCATACGTGAAGCGTTCTACCTCGCCCGTAGCGGGCGTCCGGGTCCCGTTTTAATCGACATCACCAAAGATGCACAAATGAATGAAATCGACTGGGAATATGATGACACCCCCATCAAAATGTCCAGTTACCGGCGAGATTTTAGCCCTACGGAAGAATCTTTGAAACAGGCAGCCGAGATGATCGCCCAGGCAAAACGGCCTGTAATTTTGGCAGGCGCGGGCGTATTGCAAAGTGGGGCAATGAAAGAATTGCTCGACTTCGCAGAAAAGACGCAAACGCCCATCACAACAACACTATTAGGTTTAGGTGGTGTTCCCGCCAGCCACCCCCTTTCTCTCGGAATGATGGGCATGCATGGCGTATCCTGGGCCAACCAGGCTATTCAGGAAGCAGACCTGCTGCTGGCAATGGGCATGCGCTTTGATGACCGCGTAACTGGCAACATGAAAACATACGCCCCCAATGCCCGCAAGATCCATTTTGAAATCGATCCCTCGGAAATCAACAAAAATGTCAAGGTCGATATTGCATTGATCGGCGATTTAAAAAATACCCTGGCAAAATTGCATCCGTATCTCTCTCCTGCCGACCACGCCCCCTGGGTAGAAAAAATTAACAATGGACGTGCAGAAAGTGCCCAGCGAGACATTCTAAACTGGCCGGATACAGGCAAACTGCATGCAGCGCATGTATTGCATGACCTGTGGGAATACACAGAAGGAAAAGGCATACTCGTTACCGATGTTGGTCAGCATCAAATGTGGGCCGCTCAATATTACAAACATGAAAAACCAAACACTTTAATCACCTCCGGCGGCCTGGGCACCATGGGCTTTGCCCTGCCCGCCGCAATTGGCGCAAAAACAGGCTGTCCAGACGCTGAAGTGTGGGTGATCGCTGGCGATGGCGGCTTCCAGATGACCCAGGCGGAACTTTCTACTGCCGCACAGGAAGGTCTGAAAATAAATATCGCCATCATCAACAACGGTTATCTGGGGATGGTGCGCCAATGGCAGGACCTTTTCTATGGCAAACGCTACGCCGCCACGCCCATGCACGGCCCGGATTTTATCAAAATTGCAGAAGCCCACGGCTTAACCGGTATCAGGGTTACCAAACGATCCGAGATTAAAGAAGCTATTCGCAAAGCCCAGGCAGACCCCGGCACCGTCATTCTTGAATTTCGCGTTGTAGAAGAAGACAACGTCTACCCAATGGTTTCAGCAGGCGCGGATTTGCACGAGATGCTCCGCAGACCGCTGCCTGACCAGTCCTGAACTTTTCGCTTTTTTTGTTTTCCTTTGGAGGAATCATGCAACATACATTAGTAACTTTGGTGGAAGATCGGCCCGGTGTTTTGAATCGTGTGGCTTCCCTCTTTCGACGGCGCGGTTTCAACATTGAATCTTTGACCGTGGGTCACAGCGAGATCCCCGGCGTCTCACGTATGACAATGGTAATCGACAGCACGCCCCAAAACATCGAGCGTTTAATCCAGTATTTATATAAGCTGGTCAACGTGATCAAGGTCGATGACCTTACCAATGAATCGACGATGATGCGTAATTTGGCGATGATCAAGGTATCCGCAAACGACAAGCGGCGCATGGAGATCATGCAGTTGGTGGAAATATTCCGTGCCCGTATTGTGGATGTCGCCAATGATTCCCTGATCATCGAAATCACCGGCGCAGATGAAAAAATTGACGGTTTTGTGGATGTGCTGCGCCCCTTTGGCATCATTGAAATGGTGCGTACAGGCGTCATTGCAATGGCGCGCGGCTCTTCAGCCGCCATGTCAATGGTCAATCAGGAAACAGTGTTGGTAGCACAGGTAAATTAATCCAATCCGCACGATGCCATAACCATCGTTGCGAAAATAATTGAAGGAGACATCATGGCAAAATTAGTATTTGGTGGCGTAGAAGAAGACATTGTAACCCGGGAAGAATTTCCGCTTGAAAAAGCACGGGAAGTCTTGAAAGAAGAAGTGGTCGCAGTACTCGGTTACGGCGTACAAGGTCCTGCCCAGGCCCTCAACATGCGTGAAAATGGCATCAACGTGATTGTTGGTCAGCGCTCTGGTACCGCAAGTTGGGACAAAGCCATCGAAGATGGCTGGGTACCTGGCGAAACCCTGTTCTCGCTCACCGAAGCAGCCCAACGCGGCACAATCATCCAATACCTCGTCTCGGATGCGGGGCAAAAATTACTCTGGCCGGAGATCAAAGCCTGTCTCAATCCCGGAGATGCCCTCTATTTTTCGCACGGTTTTTCCATCGTTTTCAAAGAACAAACTGGCGTGATCCCCCCGGATTATGTAGATGTCATCCTCGTCGCCCCCAAAGGCTCTGGACGCAGCGTGCGGGCAAATTTCCTTGACGGAAGCGGAATCAACAGCAGTTATGCCGTCTTTCAGGATTACACTGGCCGTGCCACCGAGCGCGCCCTGGCCGCTGGTGTTGCCATTGGCTCCGGTTATCTCTTCCCGACCACCTTCGCCAATGAAGTCCACAGCGATCTGACTGGCGAACGCGGCGTTTTGATGGGCGCTCTGGCCGGCATCATGGAAGCCCAATACAACGTCCTGCGCAAGAACGGTCACAGCCCTAGCGAAGCCTTCAACGAAACCGTTGAAGAATTGACCCAGAGTCTCATCCGACTTGTAGCACAAAACGGTATGGATTGGATGTACGCCAGTTGCAGTACCACCGCCCAACGCGGCGCGCTGGACTGGAAAAACCGCTTCCGTGATGCGACCGCCCCTGTTTTTGATGACCTGTACGAAAGCGTCATCTCCGGCGAAGAAACCCGCATTACCCTGGAAGCCAATAGCGCCCCTGATTACAAAGTCAAACTGGATGCAGAACTTAAAGCCATCCGTGAATCAGAGATCTGGCAGGCTGGCAAAGTTGTTCGCTCGCTGCGCCCTGAAAACTGGAAAAAGTAAACCAACTCAACGATATGCCGGACGGCGCTTAAAGGCCGTCCGGCCCAAAAAGGTGAAATGATATGAATCAAACCGTCCGAATCTTTGACACGACCTTACGCGATGGGGAGCAGTCTCCCGGTGCAACCCTGACATCCGCTGAAAAACTGGAAGTCGCTCGCTCCCTCGCCAGACTTGGCGTGGACGTGATTGAAGCGGGCTTTCCCGCCGCTTCACCGGACGATCTTGAAGCGGTGCGTCGTGTTGCCCTGGAAGTCGGCCAACCCCGCGATGGAAAAGATGCTCCCATCATTTGCGGCCTGGCCCGCGCCACCAGGAATGACATTGATAAAGCATGGGAGGCAGTCAGCCCCGCCGCCCATCCTCGCATCCATACTTTCATCGCCACTTCCCCCATCCACATGAAGCACAAGCTCAACATGGAGCCGGAGAAAGTGGTTGAAATCGCAAAGAAAATGGTCAGCTACGCCCGCAGTCTATGCGAAGACATCGAATTTAGCCCGGAAGACGCCGGACGCAGTGAGCCGGAATTCCTCTATCACATCCTCTCTGAAGTCATTGCCTCTGGTGCCACCACCCTCAATATTCCCGATACCGTCGGCTACCAAACACCCGAGGAGTTTGGCGCATTGATTCGTGGAATCATGGAAAACGTCAAAGGCATTGAAAACTGCATTGTTTCTGTACACTGTCACAACGACCTCGGTCTCGCTACAGCGAATGCCCTCGCGGGTATTCTCAACGGCGCACGCCAGGCTGAAGTCACTATCAATGGAATCGGTGAACGCGCCGGCAATACTTCCCTCGAAGAAGTTGTCATGGCCTTGCGCACGCGGCATCCCATCTACGGTCTTGAAACAAACATTGACACTACCCAGATCATGCATGTCAGCAAACAGGTCAGCAACTACACCGGCATTCTTGTTCAGCCCAACAAAGCCATTGTTGGCGCCAATGCTTTTGCCCATGAAGCCGGTATCCACCAGGATGGTATGTTGAAACATGAACAAACCTATGAAATCATGCGTCCCGAATCTGTTGGTGTCAAGAAAAGCCGTCTGGTATTGGGCAAACACTCTGGCCGCCACGCCCTCAAGGTGCGCCTGGCTGAACTTGGCTACGAACTCAACGAAGAAGAGGTCGCCCAGGTATTTGAACGCTTCAAAGCCCTCGCTGACAAAAAGAAGGAAATCCATGACGCTGACCTGGAAGCCCTCATTTCGGATGAAATCTACCAGCCGGTTGAGATTTTCAAGCTGGATGGTCTGCAAGTCGCCTGCGGCACGATGGGCATGCCCACCGCCACAGTGCGTCTAATCGGCCCGGATGGCGAACCTCACCTGCATGCAGCTGTTGGAACCGGGCCTGTTGATGCCGCTTATAACGCCATTGATGAAATTGTATTGACCCCAAACAAATTGATCGAGTTTTCGATCCACGCCATCACCGAAGGCATAGACGCCATTGGTGAGGTCACGGTGCGCATTTCCAACACCGAACAGCAGCGCCTGACTGCCCAGCGCGATGCTGTTCAGCCCCGTACCTTTGGCGGATACGGCGCCGATACCGATATTATTGTTGCCTGCGCCAAATCGTATCTCTCTGCCCTCAACAAACTGTTGGTTGCAAATGGTGCGCAGCTTCCCGTTACACAGATTTGACACCCAGGAATATCAAGGAGAAGAAAATGAATAAGAATACCGATTATCAACCACAAAAGTTTCCCCATCCCAATACCATTCCTTCAGGTTGGGACTATAGCGGCCTCGAAAATGCAAGCCGAGGACAATCTCAAAATGATTCCGCCATGACAGACAAAACACAGAAGATGGAAACCTTTCCAAAAACAGCCTCATTTCCGCCGGGTCAATGGGATATTTCCAACCTGAAAAACTGATCCGCATTGACATCACATAGGAGCAAAATGAATACGAAACCAAGCACCCTTTTCGAAAAGATCTGGGAGCGTCATGTTGTCACGCACCAAACCGGCGCACCGGCAATCCTGTACATCGACCTGCATCTGGTTCATGAAGTCACCTCACCCCAGGCGTTTAGCGGGTTGAAACAACGCGGACTAAAAGTCCGCCGCCCGGAACGCACCGTCGCCACCGTCGATCATGCCATTCCCACCCTCCCCTTTTCACCAAAGAACCCGCTGGGGATATTGTCCAACGCAGACGAGATGTGTCGCGCGCAAATCAATCAGCTCGAAGAAAACTGCCAAACCCACAATATTCGCTGTTTTGGAGTGAATAGCCAAAACCAGGGCGTTGTCCATGTCATCGGCCCTGAATTGGGTCTTACCCAGCCCGGTATGACCATCGTTTGTGGAGATAGTCATACCGCCACCCATGGTGCTTTTGGTGCCCTGGCTTTCGGTATCGGCACCAGCGAAGTGGAACACGTCCTCGCGACTCAATGCCTCTTGCAGCATCCGCCAAAAACCATGCAGGTGCATTTTGAAGGCATGCCGCAAGCCGGTATATCTGCCAAAGACCTCATTCTCGGTTTAATCACGAAAATTGGTGTTGGCGGTGCCACAGGTCACGTCATCGAATACACCGGTGAAGCCATCCGCAGCATGGATATGGAAGGCCGCATGACCATCTGCAACATGTCGATCGAATGCGGTGCCCGCGCCGGCATGATCGCGCCGGATGAAACCACTTTTAACTACCTCGCTGACCGCAAATATGCGCCGCAAGGAGAAGCCTGGGAAAAAGCGCTGCAAGACTGGAAAGAACTCCCCGGCGACCCTGGGGCGGAACACGATAGCCAGGTCATCATTAATCTCGACTCCCTTACCCCCATGATCACTTTTGGCACCAATCCCGGCATGGGGATGCCCATTGATGGCCGTGTTCCCAATCCACAAGCATACACAGACGCCACAAAACGGCAGGCCCTTGAAAAAGCACTGGCCTATATGAACCTTGCTCCAGGCCAGCAGCTCCTCGGTCTCCCGGTAGATGTCGTCTTCATCGGCAGCTGCACCAATGGACGATTAAACGATTTGCGCCAGGCAGCCCAAATCTTCAAATGTCGCTCTGTGGCTGAAAATGTGCGCGTGCTGGTCGTTCCCGGTTCTCAGCAAGTCAAACGTGCGGCGGAAGCCGAAGGCCTCGACAAGATTTTCCGCGACGCAGGCGCTGAATGGCGTGAGCCTGGATGCAGCATGTGTATCGCCATGAATGGCGATCAAATTGCCCCCGGCCAGGTTGCTGTCAGCACCAGCAATCGCAATTTTGAAGGACGTCAAGGCAAAGGCGGCAGAACCCTGCTTGCCAGCCCATGGACCGCAGCGGCCGCGGCCGTTACCGGTCAGGTCAGCGACCCCCGTCAAATGTTGCTAACCAGAGGAGAGTAATCATGCAAAAATTCACCACATTAACCTCGCGCCTTGTGCCGCTGCCGGTTAATGATATTGACACCGACCAGATTATCCCCGCCCGCTTCCTGAAAGGGATCGATAAACAAGGGCTCGGCCAAAATCTCTTTGCGGACTGGCGCTATACATCAGACGGCACACCAAAGCCAGACTTTCCTATCAATCTGCCGGAGAACCAGGGCGCAAAAATTCTCCTTGCCGGCAACAATTTTGGCTGCGGCTCATCTCGCGAACATGCCCCCTGGGCATTAGCCGGATTTGGATTTCAGGCCATTCTCGCCACCTCATTTGCTGACATTTTCTACAACAATGCCTTGAAAAATGGCTTGCTGCCCATCGTTCTGGATGCGAAAACCCATCAGCAGCTCCTGGAAGCCCGCTTGCAGGATGTCTCTCTGGAACTCACTATTGACCTGGAGAAACAGACGGTCGCACTGCCCGATGGCAAGAAAATTTTATTTTCGGTAGACAGCTTTGCCCGTACTTGCCTGCTGCAGGGCACCGATCAGCTCGGCTACCTCCTGACGTTTGACGCAGAAATTACGCGTTTTGAACAGGCGCACCAACCAACTTATTAAACCGTCAGGGATTCTATTCCCGGCAGTCAGCAGCCCTAATCCTCAACAAAGGACACCCTCATGATCCACATCTACGACACCACCTTACGAGACGGCACCCAACGCAAAGGCATTTCTCTCTCTTGTGAAGACAAAATCAGAATTGCCCAGAAACTGGATCAGTTCGGCGTGGACTTCATTGAAGGCGGCTGGCCGGGATCAAATCCCAAAGACGTAGCGTTCTTCAAAAGAGCACAGGAACTGGAATGGCAGCACGCAAAAATCGCCGCCTTTGGTGCCACACGCCGCGCCAACACAAAACCCGAAGAAGACCCAAACCTGATCGCCCTTGTAGAATCAGGGGCTCCCGTCTGCACCATCTTTGGCAAAACCTGGACCCTGCATGTCACCAGGGTAATGCAAACTACGCTGGAAGAAAACCTGCTTATGATCGAAGAAAGCGTTGCATTTCTTAAAGCACAGGGAAGGCGCGTTATTTATGACGCCGAGCATTTCTTCGATGGCTATAAAGCCGACCAAAACTATGCCCTCCAGACCCTGGCCGCTGCTGTGCGCGGCGGAGCAGAAACTCTGGTGCTATGTGACACAAATGGTGGATCCCTCCCCCAGGAAGTCGTTGAGGCCATTCGCGTTGTACGCACAGCGCATCCCGGCCAACAAATTGGGATACACGCCCATGATGACGGCGGCATGGCAGTCGCCAATTCAATCGCTGCCATCCAGGAAGGGTGCATGCATATCCAGGGCACAATCAACGGATATGGCGAACGCTGCGGCAATGCCAATCTCTGCACGGTCATCCCCAACCTTGAGATCAAACTGGGTTTGCCCTGCCTGCCCGAAGGCAGTCTCGCCCAGCTCACCGATGTTTCCCATTTTGTAAGTGAAATCGCCAACCTGCGTCCTGATGAACACCAGCCATTCGTAGGGAAAGCAGCCTTCGCCCACAAAGGCGGCATCCACGTATCAGCCATGCGCCGCGAGGTCACATCCTACCAACACATTGACCCTGAATGGGTAGGCAATGAAATGCTCATTCTCGTATCAGAACTCTCCGGTCACAGCAACCTGCTCAGCAAGGCAGAAGATTACGGCCTCGACGAGGTAGAGAAAAAAGATGTATCCGCGGTACTGAATGAGATTAAAGAGCTGGAATCACGTGGTTTTTCATTTGAAGCCGCCGAGGCCTCCGTTGCCCTCCTGCTTTCCCGTCAACAACAAGACTACCAACCGCCCTTTGAAATGGTTGATTTTTTCGTCAACGTTGAACACCGCCAGGGGCGCATCTTTGCTGAAGCCACAGTCAAAGTCATGGTAAACGGCCAATTGCTGCATACGGCCGCTGAAGGAAATGGCCCCGTCAGCGCACTGGACATGGCCCTTCGCAAAGCCCTCACAGACCACTACCCGGTCATCGAAAAATTCCACCTCGCCGATTATAAAGTACGTATCCTGGATAGCAGCAATGGCACCAACGCCACCACCCGCGTACTGATCGACACCCAAAACGGATCCAAACGCTGGAGCACAGTTGGCGCCAGCCCAAACATCATTGAGGCCAGTTGGCGGGCTTTGGTCGATGCAATCGAATATGGCCTGATGGCCGTAAACTAATCCGGCAATAATCTATACGCACAGGAGAACAAAACGCGCATGACCCAATACAGGATTGCCCTTTTACCTGGTGATGGCATCGGCCCCGAAGTAACGGCTGCTGCTGTCCAGGTGCTGAACAAAATCGGAAACATCTCCGGCCATGCCTTTTCCTTTCAGCAGCAACTGATTGGCGGCTGCGCCATGGACACCCACGGCACAGCCTTAACCGATGAAACCATCCGTATCTGCCAACAATCCGATGCTGTCCTCCTCGGTGCGGTCGGCGGTCCAAAATGGGATGATCCCAATGCCGCCATTCGACCGGAGCAAGGTCTTCTTAAACTTCGCAAAGCGCTGGATGTCTTTGCCAATCTCCGACCGGTTACCATCCTTCCGCCGCTTGCTGCGGCCTCGCCGCTGAAACCGGAAAAATTGATCGGGATTGACCTGCTGGTTGTGCGCGAGCTGACCGGCGGTATCTATTTTGGCGAACCCAAAAGCCGCTCCGTTGTCGATGGTGTGGAAACCGCTGTCGATACCATGCGTTACAATGCAAACGAAATCCGCCGCGTGGTAGAACTGGCTTTTGAACTGGCGAAAGACCGCCGAAGAAAAATAATCTCGGTGGACAAAGCCAACGTCCTTGAAAGTTCACGCCTGTGGCGCAAAATCACCACCGAAGTGGCCGTCCATCACCCCGACATTACACTCGAACACATGCTGGTCGACACCGCCGCTATGCGCCTCATCCAAAGCCCGGCAGATATTGATGTGCTTGTCACCGGCAATATGTTCGGCGACATCCTCACGGATGAAGCCTCGGTTCTGAGCGGTTCCATGGGAATGCTGCCTTCTGCTTCGCTTGGCAAAGGCGGTCCCGGACTCTATGAACCCATCCACGGCTCCGCCCCCGACATTGCCGGAAAAGGCATCGCCAATCCACTCGGCGCTATCCTCAGTATGGCACTCATGCTGCGCTACTCACTGAACTTGACCGAAGAAGCTGCCCGCGTTGAGGCCGCTGTCGACAAAGTCATTGCAGACGGTCACCGTACAGTTGATCTGGGCGGCAAACTGGGCACAGTCCAAATCACTGACCTTGTCCTGTCCGCTTTATAACAAACCACACAACACAAAGGATACTTAACATGGGAATCGAATCAAAATACATCTGGATGAATGGGAAGTTTGTCGACTACGAAAAAGCCACCGTGCCGTTTCTAAACCCGGCCCTGCACTACGGCTTCGCCTGCTTTGAAGGTATTCGCTGCTATAACACCGATCAAGGCCCGGCCATCTTCCGCAACCGTGAGCACATGCAGCGCCTCGCTGAATCCGCCCACATCATGGGTTTTCAGAAATTACCTTTCACCACAGCGGACTTAATGAAAGCTGCCCGCGATACGGTAGCAAAGAACGATTTCATCGCCTGTTATATCCGCCCGCTAGTCTATCTTATTTCCCCCAGTATGGGGTTGAACATGGACCTCGGGGAAGCCCACGTTTCCATTGCAGCCTGGGAATGGGGCAGCATGCTCGGCGAAGAATCCTTGACCAAAGGCATCCGCGCGAACGTATCCTCCTTCACCCGTCACCATCCCAATGTGATGATGACCAAATCCAAAGCAGCCGGCAATTATGTTAACAGTATGCTTGCCAAATCCGAAGCCGTCCGCGCCGGTTTTGACGAAGCCATCATGCTTGACCCGCAAGGCTATGTAGCCGAGTGCACTGGTGAAAACCTCTTCCTGGTTCGCAAAGGCAAGATTTACACATCCCACACGGCAGCGATTTTGGAAGGCATTACCCGTGACGCCATCATCACTCTTGCCAAAGGATTGGGCTATGAGGTCGTCGAGCAGCCCCTTGTCCGCGATCAACTATACGTAGCAGATGAAGTATTCATGTGCGGCACGGCCGCCGAGTGCGTACCAGTACGTGAAATTGACCGCCGCCAGATTGGCGAAGGTATGGCCGGTCCCGTCACCAAAGCCATTCAACAAGCCTTTAATGAAGTGATCAAAGGCCGGCACACACATTCTGCCGAATGGCTGGATTATATTGGTTAGCAAGCTCACCAATTGCTAAAAATCACGCCATCACCCGATAGAATAAACCAGAGACTGAAATTTCAGTCTCTGGTTTTGCTTTTCTTTCCCTCTTCAAAATGACATCGATACTCATTTTGTTCTTGCTTGCTTCTTCTTACGTTTCTGGTTTCAACATTCTCCTCGGTGCATCTACAGTTCTCAGTTCTCAATATCGATGTCAACAAAAGCAGTCATCCCCCAGCGCAAGCCTTCGGGAATCTCATTTAATACCAAAATAACCGTATAATTCACACCAGCCCCTTCGTTTGCCTTGGGAGAAATCCGCACAACTCTGCCTTCTACCATTGCACTCGGCAACGCATCAAATGTCACATCAGCTATTGAACCAGGCTGTATCTGGGCAACATCAATTTCACTCAAATCCGTTGTCTCAACCTGCAAACTGGAAAGGTTGCCGAATAGAATCAGCGGCTGCCCCGGCACAACCCATTCATTCAACCGTACATTCAGCCGGCTGACAGTGCCGTCAAATGGTGCCCGCAGGCTCAATTCGGCCAAAGACTTTTCAGCCGCTGCCAATTGAGATTTGGCATTTGCCAGGCGCATTTGTGCCTGCTCAACATCCAGCGGATTAGGCCCGTCCTGCAACCGCGTCAGTTCCAGCTCGGCATCGGCAACACGTGCCTTGGCAATTGCCACCAAAGCATCAGCTTCGGAAATATCTCCAGCGTCCGGCAATCCAAGGGCATAATTCAAGTTGGCAACTGCCCGATCATACGCCCGCCGCGCCTGGGCCAATTGTGTAAGCGCATAAGCGCGGTTCGGGTCATCTTCAGAACTGTCTTCTACCCAGCCAAAATTTTCTTCCGCTGTATCCACCGCATCTTTTGCCAAAATCACATTCGCACGCAATTCGTCTACCGTATTTTGACCAGCGCGCTGATAATCCAGATCCTGCCGATCTTCAAGAACGTCTTCAAGAGCAATTTCTGCCTGGGCCAATTCCAGCTCGGCCTGCGCCTTGATCAACGGCCATTTTTCGGTCAAGTCATCCAGGGCGCGCCGAGCAGCTAATAATTCAAGCTCAGCCCCATCGCGAGCAGCCTGAAGCCGCTCTTGCCCATCCAATCGCAGCAGCACTTCTCCAGCCTTAACCGAATCTCCCTCGTCAACAAATAACTCTTCGACCACACCGTTGTTTGCGATACTCAGGGTTGCCCATTGTTCTGGCACCACCACACCCGTCACACTCACAACTGGGGATACATTTACCAAAAATTCAGTCTCTGGAACCGCATCCCCTTCAGGATTTCCACCTTCACAACCAGCCAGTAAAGCTGCTGCCATCAAAATCATCACAACAACATTTTTCAATTGATACTGCATTGTTTTTCCTCTCGGATACGGTTCCCACCAACATCGACTCAGCCGAACGATTTAAAATCCATTCACTATATTTTAATACAAATATCCATTCACAGCGCACATCTTTACAGGAATAGGCCTGGTGCCTCGCTGTTTTTTTGGGGGATCAATTTATATCCCTTAATTTATCAACATTATCAGGCGCCATCTTTCCTCACGCACGCCACCCGCTATTCGTACATGCAACATTTAATGATACCATCAGAGCTATATATGCACAACAAAATTTTCAAAATATACTCACATCCGACTGGTTTTTCCCAAATCCCCATCCCAATCTGGCACCCGTACCCAATGATTGTCGCGAGCAGCTTGAGTCAGCTCTACCCCAAAAATAATTTCTGTACGTTTTGACTGCTCCCTTCTGCCAAGTCTCCACCTGTTCTTTCCAATAATCTCTTATAATAGAACCATTAACATTCCTTCCAGTTTCACAAGTATGAATTCCTGGAATCAAATGAAAAAAATGACTACCCCATTTCGCCGCACCATTTCCACTATTATTTCCTTGCTGATTTTGTTAGTGACCGTTGCCAGCACCCACATACCACAGGCGTATGGGCAAAAAATACCTAAAGATGTCTTGATCCTGAATTCTTACCATCAGATATGGGGTTGGTCAAACAATATTGTCACCAGCATCGGATTGCTCTTCCTCGGTGCAATCATATTTATCTTGCTCTGGGTTGTCAAAAAAAGAACAGACCGCCTGCGTCAGTCCAATAAATCTCTTTTGGAAGAGATCATGGAACGTCAAGACATTGAAGCGGCTCTCCAGGCGAGTGAAAAGCGATACCGCGCAGTCATCGAAGATCAAACCGAATTGATTTGCCGCTGGCGGCCAGATACCACATTAACCTTTGTCAACAATGCCTACTGTGAATATTATCAAACCACGGCAGATGAAATCCTCGGAACTTCATTCGTCCGTTTCATCCCGGAAGAAGAGCAAGATGCCTTCTGGCGCCACTGCAGCACGCTGGGTAAAAACCGCAAGCATGCGACACGTATCTTTCCAGGCCTGAATATGAGCCAGGAATTACGCTGGTTTCATTGGACAGATCGCGTTATTTTCAATGATTCAAATGAAATGATTGAAATTCAATCCGTAGGACGAGATATCACCAGTCAGGTAAAAGCGGAAGATATGTTGCGAAAAGAATTATTCACGCGCACATCCCTGGCTGCACTGTCAAATGACCTGATCAACCCGGACATCAGCCTCCAACATCTTGCACAGCTTACCCTAAACTATGCAAAAAACCTCACAAGTAGTACAACTGGCGTTATCACCATGGCTAACCTGGCAACGGCTGAGTTCACCCCAATCACTTTTCAAAAAATTGATCATGTCGACAAACACCCCATCGTTACCCAAAAAGACGAACACGGTAAATATCCCGAGCTATGGAAAAGAGTTTTCGCCTCTCAAAAACCTTTTTTCAGTAACACCCCGCCAGAAACCTCTGTGTTCATGCTTACTTCCGACAATGCGCAAACCATACACCGCATTATTTCTATTCCCATATCCAAAGATACAAAAATCATCGGTCACATCACCCTGATCAACGCCGATTCCCCTTACACACAAGACGATCTCTTGAATTTACAGCAATGTGTCGATCTGTACATGCTCGCCCTGCACCGTAAGCAAGCCGACATAGACCTGGAAAATACAAATCGCACCCTTGAAAAATCCGTTATTCGTGCCAATCACCTTGCCATTCTCGCTGGAGAAGCCAACCGGGCCAAAAGCGAATTTCTTGCCAATATGAGCCATGAAATTCGTACGCCAATGAACGGTATTATTGGGATGACTCACCTTTTAATAGATACGCCTTTAAATAGCGAACAAAAAGATTTTGTTGAAACTATCCAAAACAGCGGTGAAGTCCTCCTGCATTTAATTAATGACATCCTTGATTTTTCAAAAATCGAAGCGCGGAAATTAAAAATTGTCGCCAGCCCTTTTACCCTTAACGACTGTATTGAAAGCGCGCTGGATGTCATTTCCTCCCAGGTAGCCAGCAAAGGTTTGGAATTGTCCGTAACAATCGATCAAAATCTTCCTGAAACAATTATCGGAGATCGCCATCGTATTCAGCAAATCCTCATCAACCTGCTGAACAATGCCGTAAAATTTACAGACCACGGTAAAATCGTGTTAACCATAACCGGCGAAGAATCCGCTCCAGCGAAATTTCAACTCCATTTCACCGTAAAAGATACCGGTATTGGCATCGCAAAGGAGAATATTCCAGAAATATTTACATCGTTTAGCCAACTGGACTCAGCGCCAACCCGCCGCTTTAGCGGAACTGGCCTGGGGCTGGCAATCAGTAAACGACTGGCTGAATTAATGAACGGGAAACTGTGGGTTGAAAGCGATGGAATTCCCGGGCAGGGAACTTCTTTCCATTTTGTTCTGCCAATCCAAAATGAAGCCCCGCAAAAAAATACAATCTCACTGGATGGGTCCCCCGCCAGTGGAGACCAGTTTGCCAGTGCCCCCCTCGCTGCAACCACAACGGGAACCGACGGTTTAATTGATAGTCAACTGAGTGCGCAGTACCCTCTTCGCATCTTGGTTGCTGAAGATAATCTCGTCAATCAAAAAGTAACTTTATTCACCCTGAACAAAATGGGCTACACCGCCAGTATTGCCAATACGGGCGCTGAAGCACTTGAAGCGCTGCACCATATCAGATACGACCTGGTATTGATGGACATTCAGATGCCTGTCATGGATGGGCTTGAAGCCACCCGCCGTATCCTTGAACAATGGGGAGAGGAGCGCCCGCGCATCATTGCCATCACGGCCAACGCCATGAAAGGCGATGAGAAAAAATGCCTCGAAGCAGGCATGGATGGTTATTTAAGCAAACCTGTACGCATGAATGAATTACAGGAAATTCTCGTGAAATGGGGACTGGCAAAGCAAAATAAGTTGCCCGCATCACCATTTCCACCTGCCAAAGAAAGCACAGCAAATTCCCAATCAGACGTACTCAACAGACTCTTTGAAATCAACCCAAAAGGTTTAAAATCCCTTATTCTCCTCTATCAGCAAGAGGCGGAAAAGAATATACAGGACATGGAGCAGGCCCTAAAAGAAAATAACCGGACGATACTCTTGCGTACAGCACACAGCTTGAAGGGAGCCAGCCTCAATTTAGGCGGTGTCCTGGTCGGACAAAGCTGTAAACAACTGGAATTAGCCGTCGAACAGAACAACCACGGCGAAATGCAAACTGCCCTGGAAACTTTAAAAGAACATCTCCAGAAATTTCTTGTATTCCTGCAAGAAATTTCAAAAAAAATCACCGTATAACGAAAACGAACCCTAACATAATTCGCCGCAAATGATCAATTCCTTTTCTTTTCAGCCACCACCAGATAAAAATCTTCGCTGTCTTCGACCTCCAAAACCATCCAGTTATTCTCAAGCAAAATAGCCGCCAACGCTTTGCCCGTTGGAAGCAGGTCGTCACGCAAGATGGCTGCCTGATGCCGCGAGTGAATGGCATTGACCCGCTCGCGCCCAATCGCATGGCTGACTACCAATCTTCCTCCCGGAACAAGCACGCGCCATATTTCCCGCAGTGCGACCGCTATTTCCTTCAAATGCGGGAACACCCCGTGACAATACACCACGGAAAATGTTTTGTCAGCACTGGGGATATGTAAAGCATCTGCCACAGACAGCGAGACATTGTTCGCTGCGATGCCAGGATGATTGCTGCGGACCTTCTGCAGCATGGCATAGGAGAGATCAATCGCCAAAATTGAATTTGGCTGATCCTCCATCAATGCCGGCAGCAAACCTCCTGTTCCCGTACCAACATCCAGCACCTGAGTAGTAGATTTTAAAACTCCTGCTTTTGCAATGCGAGTCAACTTGCTGGATTTATTCGTGTGTGCAGCAGCAATATCATCCCACACATCAGCCATCTGATCAAAAGCAAAACGCCTCGGATTAGGGGTGTTTGCAAAGATGGTCTCAAACCGGGACTCCACTTCTTCATGCAAGTCACTCACGTCATACACCGCGCCAAACTGCTGCAAAGCGAATGACGCAGAAACTGCACCACTGCATCCCGCATGCAGTAAATCCCCTGTACGCGCCAGACCAACTACAAACCCGCCGCAATATGCGTTTCCTGCTCCCGTAACATCCACGATCGGGCCAAACTGCAAAGCGGGAATCCATACGCGGCGGCCATCGGCATCGCCAATCAGACTGCCATGTTCCCCCATGCGCAACGCCACGCACTGTGCATCCAGATCCAGCAAGGCCTGCAAAACCTCCTGCGGATCCGTTTTACCGGTCATCAGGCGTCCTTCACCCAGATTAGGTGAAACCACCTCTACCAACGCAGCATTACGCCGAAAGAGTTCGCGGTTTTCAGGGATCATCATCGGATCCCACGGCTCCCACAAAATCACCGGTTCACCATGCTCACGCAAAAAACCAGCCCATTCCGGCACTTCCTCCGGGGCACAATGCAGATGCACGCCCTTCGCCGGCCAATATGCGTCCGGGTATTCTTCCGGGCGGGTTAAGGAAGATTGCATTTCCGCGAAACCGGTACGGACAATCTCATTGCGTGTTCCGTCTGTCTCAAACAACTGCCATGCGCGCGGCGTTGGGGTAGAGCGCCTGCGCACACCAGACAAATCAAAGCATCCAGCCAACTCTTTTACCAGGGCATCGGGGAAACCCACGCCCAATGGAACAGCCAGACCCACATGTTCTGCCCACAGGCGCATGCCCATGGCAGCATGCACCGGCCCTCCCCCCAGACGCGCCATGCGCGACTCGCCATTCGGCAGGATGATATCATCGATGATCACTGTGCCAATAGAAAGAAACAACTCACCGCAAGCCATCATAGAGCAATTCCACAAATCTTTCCCGATCCATATCCACACCAACCTCAACGTTGGGTTTCCAGCCACGCTGTCCAGATATATCTGCCACTGTCCTGCCGCGGGTCAAAGTCCCATATAGCTCGATATCCACCCGCATAGCCTTGGTGGTTAACACATCCGGCGCAATGACTGCCGCTACAGCGCATGGATCATAAATTTGTCCGCCTTCGCATCCAAGTTCCTCCACGAACCATTGCACATCGGCCGCCATCAAATCGGCCGCAATCACCGCCCAGGGCGTACCAATATCACGAATCCGTTCCACATCCTGCGGCATCACCAACGCTCTGGCGGTAACCTCCAACCCTACCATCGTAATTGGAATCCCGGCAGTGAAAACGATATGAGCTGCTTCCGGGTCGGCCAGAATATTGAACTCCGCTGAGGGTGTCGTGTTTCCTTCCAGATAAGCCCCACCCATTGTCACGATCCGGGGAATCCGCTCCACGATCCGCGGCTCAATACGCAGCGCCACAGCCAGGTTGGTTTGCGGGCCAACTGGCATATAGATCGTCTCTGGGCCATCCACACTCATATAATAATCAATCAAAAATTGTACTGCATGTTTATTTTCAGGCCGTTTTGCAGCAGACGGCAATGGCAATTTCACCCTTTGCACATCCAGTGTTGGCGCAAATTTTCCCATCAGAGGAACCTCTGCGCCAACATACACCGGAACATGCGTCAAACCGCCCGCTTCCAGCGTTCGCAGCGTATTGTCCAGGGTTGTTTCCAGCGGCGCATTGCCATGCACAGCCAGAACGGCAGCAAGTTCCAGCGCGGGGTGATGACCAGCCATCAAAATTGCAACAGCGTCGTCGCGTCCGGTATCCACATCCAGAATAATTTTCTGCGGCATACACTTCCTCCAGAATAAATTTGCCGAGCCTTTCAGACGACTACCCTGCGAAAGCCCCTGCCCGATGTTGCCCGGTTTGCAGATTAACGCACCGCATCCATAAATGCCTGGATGCGCTCATATTCCCATTCCGCCAGCATCGACTCGCGCGTCCAGCCAGCCAGGGCTTTAAAAGCACTCGATACAATCACCCCATCGGCTATACGAAAAACTTCTTTGACATTCTCGGTATTAGCACCCCCGCCCAGCAATAAGGGCACACCTAACGCCGCCGCCTTAACCTCGGACAACATTTGCATTGATTCGTCAAAATTCGAACCGGTCAGGATCAAGCCATCTGCACGGCAATGCACTGCCGCCCACCGGGCCTCTTCTTCCAGGGGCATCCGCCCCAGAGGTTTCCCGGTACGGTCATATATATCCGCCAAAATCTCAACGTCTTTCGCGTGCAGTTGTGCCCGATACTGAATAGCTTCATAAGCAAGGCCTTCCAGCACCCCCTCCGCTTTCACCATCACACCGACATATACCTTCAGACGAACGAACTGTGCACCAATCGCCTGGGCAATTGCCAGGGGTTCTTTACAGCCGTGGCTCATCATACATATACCCAGTGCCAGATCAGGAAATTCCCTTCGTACAGCCGTGCCCACGACGGCCAGCGCCGCTGCGGCATGCGGTTGGATACTTGTTGCAACCGGCGTATCGCCCAAATCCTGTAAATAAATCGCAGGCACCCCCGCCTTAACTGCCTTTTCAATATTCCGCAAAGCATGGTCTACCGCCACTGACACCGGCTGTGCAGATGGATGCTGCGATCCCGGGAAAGGAGGCAAATGAAACGCCCCAATCACACCGGGACAACCATCAGGAATCCAGGAAATCTTTGTCATTCCTGCCACTCCTCCAGCATCTCACTGGTCTGGATGCGGCTGATCCCGCCACCTTCAGCAACATTTCGCCCGCCTTGAAAATTTCGGAAGAAAGGCTCGTCAAGCAGCTCGGAACGATACGCTGCGAACAACCCGGCTGGAATGCAAGACACCAACGGCGAGAACATCTCTGGAATATCCGCAATAAAGAGGCTGGCATCAGCAGTTTCGTGCAAGCCCGCGGCACGCTTTGGCGCCACAACTGCCACGCGTCGTCCTATCTGTTTCGCTGCCACCGCTGTTTCAGTCGCCCGGCTCAAATCACGCTGCCCGGCAGAAACAATAAACGTTGGTGAAGAAATCTTCCGCGCAAAATATTGCAGGTGATTCCATTCTTCCATATCCTGCCCCATCGCCGCATCGCCGCTTGCTTCCAAAATTTTGGCCGCCGAGAACAACGCCGTCGCGAAATTAGGGCCAGAACCGCAAAACACAAAGTCATCCGCATCTTGCCAGGTGGCAGCCAGCGCTTTTACTGGAGCGTCGCACAATTGAATAGTCTCTTCAATAGCAACATGCAAACCGCGAATTTGTTCACGCACTTCATTGGCTTTGGCTGTTGTTAAATGGCTGCGCACTTCACCAATCCGCACTGCCATCAACAGTAACGCAACCTGATTGGTAAAATAACTGCGCGCACCTGGGATAACCGCCTCGCCTTTCGCCGCCTTTTCGCCGTGCACAAAATTACCGCGTATACCGGGGAAAACCAACCCTTCCGGTCTCTCCATCGGCGGGATGGTGACCTTCATCATCATCTCCGACTCACGAGCCACCTTCCCGTCAGGATTTCCAGTCAAACCCAATGCGGTTATACCATTCTGCCGCCCCATACGCAGTGCCTCTGCGGTACGTGCCACTGCACCGGAAACAGAAATACCAACTACCATTTGCATTTTTGGGCCCATTTTAGGTAAATTGCCGGCAAAATAGCGGGCAAATTTCATGGAACGCATTACCGTCACTGGCAGTCCGCTCAAGCTGGTAAATGCCAATTCCATGCTCAAAGGTGCAAAATGCGAATCGCCACACCCGGCAAAATACACGTGCTTCAAGGATAAACACAACTCAGGATGAAGCGAATTTCGCGCTGAATCATCCAAATTCTGAAATACGTCCTGCAATAAACCTGGCAAACTCTTGAATTCCTCAACCATTGGGTTCGTCATACGATTCTCCTTTTTATATCGTCACAGCCACCACCTGTGGCCGTAACATATCTACACGTTCTTGCGTTTCTTTAAGGATCTCTGATCCAAATACCGGAAGCCCTACCTGTTCAAGCAGGAAGGAAGAAGCTGCTGCGCCATAGAGTCCTGCCATTTTCAAATCGCGGGTTTCAACCCATCCAGCCAGAAATCCACCGCAATAAGCATTCCCTGCGCCCACCGTATCCACAACTGAAACGGGAACCGCAGGTACTTGAAACGCGTTTCCATTTTTCGCATCCACCACCAACGACCCGTTTTCACCTAATCGTAAGCAAAGGATTTTTGCGCCACCAGCGACCAAGCGCCCGGCCAATACCAGTGGCTTGCCGGGACCAACCAACGAAACCGCCTCATGTTCATTCAAAGAAAAAATATCTGCCGCCTGAAGCAATTTCTTCAACGACTCATCATCCGGTTTGTGGTCAGCAGCACAATAACTCTCAATACTGATCACACCATCCATTTTTCCAAGCTCTTCAATAAAACGAGTGTCAGGTGATAATGGATGCACACCAAAATGAAACCCCTTTGCCTGTCGATAATCATCTGGAAGAGCAGCCATACTGCGACTCAAATACTCGCGTCGTACAGACGACTCCACCCGCCACACTTGCGTGCGTAACCCGCTGGCCTCCAATACCTGCCATGCTCGCACTGAGGGTAACGCACCGCGGCGTATTCCCTGACAATCAATCCCTGATTTTTTCAACCAGGCATCAGCCCCAGGCGGGAAATCAGGCCCCACACTGCCCACGAGCCCCACATTTTCATGCCAAAGCCGCATCCCAAACGCAGCCTGCGGCCCGCCGCCACCCAATACCTCCATTTGCGTGCGCCCATCAGGAAAAACGATATCATCAACCATCACATTAAATGCAATATAATCCATCCAAAACTCCAAACCTGTTTAATAAATGACCTGTTAATTCAAATCAGCGTGAGCTGCCAAAAAAGCGTTCACCTCTTCAGTTGTTGGCAAACCGCCTCGCGGACCAATATGCCCAATCGCAATTGCCGCAGCGGCACTGGCAAATAGCAAACAGTATTCCAGCGAATACTGCTTCAACCAACCTGCAAGAAAAGCAGCATGAAAGCAATCTCCTGCCCCGGTCGTATCCACCACAGGCACCCGGAATCCATCTACCTTGCAGCTTGTTTCTCGTTGATAAGCGGCGGCGCCGCGGCTGCCCATTGTCACCACAACCAGGGAAGCCCCCAAATCCAAAAGCATTTGTGCAGCATCGTCAATATTCTGCAGCCCACTGGCGAAGCGGACACCGTCCTCACTGCAAAACACAATATCTACCAGACGCAGTGCCGCCAACAAATTTTGCCCCTGTATGGGAATGCTCGCTTCAACATCCACCACCACTTGACCCCCGCCAGCATGCACCGAGTCTGCGAACATTTGAAACCAGGCAAGCTCATAAGGCATGGTATACCCCAGCCGGCAATCACGAAGCAATTCCACGACTTCCGTGGTTAATTGCGGCAAATCAGAGATCGTCGGTACAATCATCAAGCTGCGTTCGCCGGAAGGCTCTACCAATACCACACACAAATCGGTAATACTGTTGGTTATTATTTGCGCCGTACTGACATCAACCCCATACTCAGCAAAAGCAGCCAGATATTCTTCGCCGGCATCATCATCGCCAACCCGGCCTGACCAACCAGTCCGCAGCCCCAACCGGCCAGCGGCACAGGCCGCATTGGCAATCAAGCCGCCAGGCATACGGCCTTCAAATTTCACGAGCTGCTTCTCCCCAGCCGTCAGGATGCGCGGAATGCGCAGCACAATATCCACAGATGTGCCGCCCACACAGACCAAATCAAAAGGATGTTCTGTCATTTGCTCCCGTCTAGCGCAGTGTCTTGTACAGTGCCTCTTTCCAGCGCGGCACATCAATCGCCCAGCAAACGGTCACATTCGCATCTTTTTCCAATACGCTGCGCTCGTCAACAACCGTCATCCCGCGTGTTACCTGGCTCTCCACATCCACTGTCACATAGTACATCCCCTTCTTTGTGCAAATACTTGGGTCAAGCGCAATCGCCATTGTGATCGGGTCAGGCAAGGGCAGCATCGGCTCTCCCAGCCATTCCCGATTGGTCTGGATGGCCTGGCGATTGCAATTAATCGAAAAGGTCGCATAATCCGTGCCGATCGCCAGCACCGATTGAATGTCTTCCTCGTTCAGGTTCGCTTCCCCGCGGCACAACTCCCAACCCACCATGGTCAGCGGCATGCCAGAATGGAAAACCATTTTTGCTGCTTCGGGATCAACATAAACATTAAACTCGGCTGCCGGGGTAATATTTCCGAGTGTAGCTGCCGCGCCACCCATCACATAACACATTGGGATTTTTTCCGCCAGGTCTGGCGCAATCGCCAACGCCAGGGCAATATTGGTCAAAGGGCCTAATGTAACCAGGATAATCTCATTGGGATTCGCCCTGATTGCATCGATCAAGGCAGGTACCGCATGGTCTTCTTTCATTTTGAGATTTGGATCGGGGTAATTCATCCCTCCCATCCCGTCAGGCCCATGGAAAAAATAGCCAAATACAGCTTCACGCAGCAAAGGCTTCCCCGCGCCTTCATAAACCGGCACCTGCTTACCGCACAACGCCACCGTATATAAAGCATTGCGGGTACATTCCTCAACACTCACATTCCCGGAAACCGTGGAAATTCCTTCAATGATGATCTCTTCGTCCGGCCAGCGCAGTGCCATTAAGATGGCCACCGCATCATCGGATGCCGTGTCCGTATCAATCCAAATTCGTTTCATTCCTGCTCACCTCCGCAGTCAATTTTTTCCTGCTGTCTTATTTCGTCATCCGCTCCAGATAAATATCCAGAAAATTGGGCGCGTCTACCCCCACACACACGTTGCTCGCCCGATAATCCACCCAGCGGTTCTGAGCATCCACAATCGTCTTTCCCATACACCGTCCCTCCGTCTCCACTACCACTGGAAATTTATGGACAGCGAAGAGATCCGGGCGAATCGCGTACATCACAGCCGAGGGGTCATTGGTAAAAATAGATCCATTGGCACCGTAATTAACATCAAAAAAACTCTGGTAGCAAGGCAGAATTTTCCGGATCAAATCCACTGCCGGATTACGGGCTGCCAAAAGCCGGTCAAAATAAGCGTTATCCATCACCACCTGGTGAGTCACATCCAGACCGACCATCGTAACCTGCCAGTCCGCGCTGAACACCATCTGGGCAGCATGCGGATCGTGATAGACGTTGGCTTCTGCCAGAGGGGTAATATTACCCGGTACATACGCCGCACCGCCCATCAACACCACCTCAGCGACCAAATCCACAATTCTCGGTTCCAGGCGTAATGCCAGGGCAATATTGGTCAATGGCCCGACCGGCATCAGGGTAATCTCACCGGGGTTCGCCAGTACCGTTTCGACGATGAACTCAGCAGCATGAATATCCAGCAGCTTGCCTTTTGGCGGCGGCGGATTGGTATTTCCCATCCCGTCCTCACCATGCACCATTGTACCCAATTCCATCGCAGGTAAGACCACCGCCCTGTCAGCCCCTCGGGCTACAGGAATATGATCGTTTCCTTCCAATTCCACCAAACGCAAAGCATTCAGGGCTGTCACCGGCCCGGCCGCATTGCCGAACACCGTGGTTACGCCCACCACCTCCAACTCAGGAGACCGCAGGGCGAAAGTCAATGCCATCGCATCGTCCACACCGGGGTCTGTATCAAAAATGATTTTTTTTGCCATCTTATCCTCCAGGATTTATTTGTCGACTATTCATGTCATATTAAACTCTTGTAAATCACCTTTTCTTTTATGGCTACACGCAATATCCTGACAAGATTCATAAACGATTCAAGGCTAAATCTCGATTAATTTTTCTTATAAGTTTAATCCTGCCTGTGTTACAGCGACTTGCGCGTATTTATCATGCAAACTTGACAATTTTTCATAATCCAAAAAATGCAGATGTGATTCCAGCGGTTTAAACGCTGATTGACGGATTTTTGAGGCGTATTCTGATTCTCTCAACGCATCTGCCACAATAAAAAATTCAATTCGAAAATCCTGGAATTCAACAAACTTTAATAGCGAATTGTAAATATCCGTTGAATGTTCAATCTCAAAATAAGCGTGAGGTAATCTTCTCTCGTTGAACCAGATCGCATCAATCGTCCTGGCACGCTGAATCATATTTTCATAAGTAAAATCAGGAAATTCATGCAAAGTGGACACATCCCACAACTTTCCACCGAGAAAAGGTTTATTTTGATCCTGGTTGGGAATATAAGTTTGATATCCTCGGAAATTACCCAATTGAACGGCCAATCCTTGATAATAGCTATGATCAAAAGTTATATTTTTTGGTGATTCTGTCACAGCATCAATTCCGAGCGATGTAAAAACCTTCTCCTTCTCAGAAGACAGTCCCCATAGGCCCGGTTTAATTTTAAAAAACAACTCATCGTGATCTTGGACGATCCGGCGAATACTGGCAAATGGTGTCTTCGTACCCCAATTACATCCTGGAATGCGCGTGGCGTGAGCATAAAGATAACTTAAAGTAGCAAAGCCGCCATTTTTCCTCATTGCCTGTTCTACTGCTTTATATTGGTACATATTCAAATCCTTAATTCCAAGCAGTCTTCAATCCCAAACACCTAAAACTTAACATCCACCGAAAAATCGCGCAGCACTTTGCGCAATTCACCAACTGTAGGCACCTGCCTCCCCGAGCCAAACTTCTGCACCTTTGCAGCGCCCATTGCATTGGCAAAAACCGCCACTTTTTGCAGCGGCCAGCCGGACAAATACCCATATACAAAAGCAGCCATAAAAGAATCTCCGGCCGCATTCGTATCCACGACTGGCACAGCAAACCCTGATTGCTCAATCATTTCATTGGCAGTGTAAACCCTGCAGCCATCCTGCCCCTGCTTGACACACACCGCCGCGGGCCCCAGTTTTAACAACTCCGTCGGTTCTGCTGCCACCTGACAATGCGTTCCCAACACAGCCAATTCTTCTTCAGTACATAATACCACCCTCGCACAGGAAATCAATCGCTGACAATGCTCTGGTTGGGCTGATGCTAAAAGCGGCCCGGGATCAAACACAACCATCTTTCCCTGATCTTTGGCATACTCCGCCGCCGCCAGCATGCACACCACCAGGCGTGCCTCATTCAAGGAATATCCCCACACCTGCACCGCATCTGCATCCTCAATGCGCCGCTTCCAATCCTCTGAAAGCAGAACATCATCCCCTTGTCCGTACTGTCCCAGAAACACATGGCTATGCGAAGGTTCCTCCAGCACAAACACAGTTGTCGCACTGCCTTCAGGTTGCGCCAACATGCCATCCACCCCAACACCTTCCCCAGCGAGCATCTCAAGTAATGCAGCCGAGAAAATATCCTCACCCACTGCACCCAACGCCGTCATCTCCATCCCCAGGCGTGCCCCCGCAATCAGGAAATTCCCCGCCCCGCCCGGTTCCAGTTGCAGACCATTCAGGATTTGATGTTCTGCGGCTTTCACCGGCAGTTGTGGAACACTCAGAATCACATCCACCACCAAATCGCCTATCGACACAACCCGAAACGGTCTAACGCGAGATACCATATCCACCTCACCTGCCTGCCTATTCATGAAAACCCAGGAAATACACAAGTTTTTCGATCCCGTCTCCAAAATCCTCGGTCCCCATCTTCCCGCGGCGCTCCTGCAAAAAAGCATTCAGCTTCACGCGCCAGTCCATCCCCAATCCCCCGCCATACACCGTCGTCGCCAAAGCCCCCAATGCGGATGCCAGCGTCCCGGCCGTTTCCAAATCGAGCCGATGGTGGCAGGCATAAACCAAACCAGAACTGAAAGAATCTCCTGCCCCGGTGGTATCAAGAGATTCTACCGTGAAGATGGGGAACTGCTTTCTTGCCTCCTTTGTCGCCAAAAGCGCCCCTTGCCGGCCCAACTTCAGGCCCACCCATTGAACGCCTTCAGCCAATAGCCGATCCACACAGTCATGCGGTGTGTTCCCGCCAACAAGTACCTGGGCTTCTTCCAGCCCGAGGATGCACACCGACAAATCCGGCAGCATACAACGCAATATCTCAGGTTGTTGCAAAATCGGTTCCAGCGCCGTATCCAGGCTGACAGGGATATGCGCATCCCGCGCCAGCCGTACTGCCTTAATGACTGCATCCCGCTGCGGCGAAGCAAGCAAAGCATAACCGGAAAAATGCAGCAGATCAACCCCGTGCAGCGTCTGCGGCGTCACCCAGTCCGGGTGATACAATGAGTTTGCCCCGCGGAAAGAAAACATGGTGCGCTCCCCATCCACAACAGGGAGAAAAATCAAGCCAGTTGTTGCGTCCGGTAGACGTACCACCCGAGAAAGATCTACATCCAGTGCGGCAAGTGGTTTCAATACCATCTCCGCCCATACATCCTGACCAGTGGCAGCCAGCAGCGCCACGGATTCCCCTAACCCCACCAGCGAAGCAGCCGAATTGGCAATCCCGCCCCCCGGCTGGGTGCTGATATGGTCGGCAAAAGCATCGCCCCCTAATTCTGGATAATGATGGATATTCATCGTGGTATCCACGTTGATGTCACCCATAAGCAATACTGTCATCACACCTGCTTTCCTAAACCTGGTTACTGCTGCTCAATTTCCCTAAAATAAAAGGGATGCCATTGCGCCCTTCGGCATCCCGCCTGATCCGCCTCAGAACAGTCTAGGCAGGATAAACTGCGATCCGCTTGCCCGGTGTGCGCTGACCTAACCGTTCCAGCCGCGCAGAAATCTCTTTTTTCACCTGACCCTTGTCAATCGTCAATAACTTTCGTCCCTGCATCAGCAGCTCGCCATTGCAGATCACCGTATCCACATCAGCGCTCTTTGATGAATACACCAGATTGGCCGCGGGGTCAAACCGCGGAAAAACATGCACCCCATCCTGCCGCAGCAAAGCAATATCCGCCAGCCGTCCAGGTGCAAGCACCCCTATTTGATCCCCCATTTGCAGCACGCGGGCACTTCCTTCAAAAGCGATTTCCAGCGCCTCGGCCACCGGCATCGTCGTCGGATCCCGGTAAGCGTGCTTTTGCACCAAGGCCATCATCCGAAGTTGTTCCAACACATCTAATGTATTACTGGAACCTGCGCCATCCGTTGCCAACCCAACCGGCACGCCTGCATCCCGAAGTTGTTGCAGTTTGATCTCGCCCATACCCAGTTTTAAATAGGTTTTCGGAGCATGCGCTACGCCAGCCCCAGTTCCAGCCAGAATTTTCACATCCTCGTTCGTTGGATACAAACAATGGGCCAAAATCGCCGGCACCTCCAGCACGCCAGTTTCCGCCAGCATCTGCACCGGAGTAATGCCATGCTCCTGCAAACTCAACGCCACCTGCTCGGAGGTTTCAGACACATGAATATGAATACCTGTATCCAGCTGTTTTGCCCGTTCAGCGGAAAGCTTCAGAAAATCCCGCCCGGTGGTATAAGGCGCGTGCGGGCCCAGCCAGGTCGTGATTCGTCCATCCGCTTTCCCCTGCCAGCGCTCAATAAACTGGCAGGTTGCGTCTAACTGTGCTTCGCCCTGATGTCCAAAGACAGCCCAGGCCAAATTGGCCCGCATCCCGCTGGTTTCCACCGCACGGGCAACCTCATCCATATAAAAATAATGATCGGCAACACAGGTAACCCCGTTTTCGATCATCTCGGCCATGCCAAGCATTGCCCCCCAGTAAACATCTTCCGGGGTCAGGTTGCTCTCCAGCGGAAAAACATAATCATTGAACCAGGCTTGCACGCTGACATCCTCAGCCATGCCTCGGAACAACACCATCGGCACGTGAGCGTGGGTATTCATCAGGCCAGGGATCGCTAACAATCCCTGGCCTTCAATAATTTGAAATCTGTCGTTTTCTGAAACAGGCAAATCATTGCCGATTGCCGCAATTAACTTTCCCCGAATCTCTATATCCTGGCACAATTCAATATTCAGCTTACCATCCATCACATGAAGAATATCGCAGCCCCGGATAATAAGATTAGCCATAGCTTTACCTCTCAGCCTGTGAAAGTTTCAACAATCCCTGAGCCACCTGATAAAAATCATAATCAGGATTGGCGTTCT
>Ga0334888_1000870_pt1 | contig 43415 bp, 34 predicted proteins | sample GraSluR1_MG_FD_207227 | JGI IMG/M metagenome (GOLD analysis project Ga0334888, IMG submission 207227) | Sludge microbial communities from methane-producing bioreactor in Wageningen University, Netherlands - Granular Sludge_3_08-R1 | ecosystem: Engineered > Bioreactor > Anaerobic > Unclassified ...
AAAAATAGTGTAAACGATCGACAGCCAAAGTATGCTGATCCTCATTTCCGAATCCCACCTCTCCTTGAAAGATCAACTCCTTACCGGAATAGGACTGGCTCGAAAGAGGGTCTTTAAATTTCAACAATTCGGGGAGGGACCATCGGTATTCAAAAGCAATCTTCTTATTCGTATCATGATGAAACACCATCTCCTGATACGACCCAAGCTGAACCGCAGAATTTTTACCTCCCGGATAGAAAACAGCTTTTCTATCTGCGGATTCCGCAGTCTGCTTCAACATCATTAAAAACTGTCCTATGCTGGATTTTCCGGAGCTGTTGGCACCGAAAAACAACGAAATAGGGGCCATACGGATGGTACCCGTATCCTCCCAGCCCTTGAAATTCTGTATGCGCAATTTTTTAAGCATATTTCCCCTTCTTTCGCATTCTCAGCCTCTCTTTTTCACCCACTGTCGCACCACCAGGGAGAGGATCACCAGGATGTAGGGGAGCATGAGGGCATAGTAGCTGGGAACTCCCAGAGCCTGAAGCTGATTTCCCCCCGCCTGGGCGAGGCCGAAGAGGAGCACCGCCCCGAGCATCCATTTCATGGAGCCCCCGCCGAAGATTACCGCCCCCACGGCCATCCAGCCTCGTCCGGCGCTCATCCCCTGGGTGAAGCCGAAGAGATAAGAGGTGGAGAGAAAGGCCCCCGCCAGCCCCACTGCAAGGCTGTTCACCAAAAGGGTGGCGTAGCGAAGCCGGGAGACGGATATTCCCGCCGCCTCCAGAGCTTCTTCGTTCTCCCCCGCCGCCTTGAGACGCATGCCGAAGACCGTTCTGGAATCCACATACCAGCAGAAGAGAACGAAAATGAGCGTGAGCCATGCCGCCAGAGAGTAGCCGTTGCAATACGGGGCAAGCCATTCCGGAAGAGAGGAAAACTCCAGGATAGGCATGGGGACCATCCGGTCGCTCCGGAAGCCCCCCTTCACACCGAAGATGCTCTTCATGAGAAGGATGGCCCCGGCGTCCGCCATGATGTTGAGGGTCATCCCCACCACCCAGATATTGGCCCGGAGGGTGACGCAGAAGAGGCCGAAGAGAAGGTTATAGAGCAGTGCAATTCCCACGGCGAAAAGAATCCCCATGATCCAGCTTCCGAAGAGGTGGTTTCCCAGCACCCCAAAGAAGGCCGAGAGGAGCAGAGCCCCCTCCTGTCCGATATTAAGGATTCCCGTCTGCAGAGTCCAGGTACCTCCCTGGGCGAGAAGCAGCAGGGGAATCACCATGCGCACCACCGCATGAAGCCAGGAAGCCATAATCTAATCCTCCCTCAGGCGGTTCGCCCACCGGTTGGAGAGGGCGAATCCCGCAGTTACGAAGAGTACCGCCGTGCCGAGAATAATCTCCACCACCTCCACGGGAACATCCGTCATAAGCTCCATCTCCAGCGCCCCGGAACTCATGACGGCATAGACGAAGGCCGCCGCCATCCCTCCCAGAGGGTGGTAGGCCACCATCATGGCAAGGATCATCCCCGTCCAGGTATATCCCGGCGAGATCCCCACCCGGAAACGGTAGTGATCCCCCATCACCAGCAACGATCCTGCGAGCCCCGCAAAGGCTCCGCTCAGGAGCATGGCCCAGATCTGCCGCCGCACCACATCCACCCCGCCGTACCGGGCAAAGCGGGTATTCAGGCGGCAGATGCGCCAGTCGTACCCCGGCACGGTGCAAAGCATCACCAGGGCCATGCAGGCCACTGCCACGAGGGCCACGAAGATCCCCGTATTGAGGGTACTGAAGTTACTGAGGTGCATAAAGCGCATGGCTTCGGGGATACGATCCGTAGCACCTGAGGAGACCCGGGTTCCCGCATAAGGGCCCGTGGCAAGGGCAGAGGTAAAGTAGATGGCCAAGGAGTTGAGCATGATGGTGAGCACCACCACGTTCAGTCCCCTTTTAAGGCTGAGAATGCCGGGAATCCAGGCCCAGAGGGCGGCGGCGCCGATCCCCGCTGCAAGCCCCAGAGGGAGGAGCATCATCCCCGGAAGCCCCGGCAAGGTGAGCCCCACCCAGGCGGCGGCAAAGGCTCCCAGATAGAGCTGCCCCTCGGCGCCGATGTTCCACATCCCTCCGTTGAAGGCCACCGCGATGGAGAGGGTAGCGAGAGCGATAGGGACCATCCGGGAGAGGGTGGCCACCAGAGCATCCGTATCTCCCAGGGCTCCCGAGAGCATATGTCCGTAGGCCTCCAAAGGATGTACCCCGTAGAGGGCAAAGATCCCTCCTCCCACAAGAAGGCTTGCGGCAAAGGAGCCGAGCACCATAAGGCTCTCCCGGTGGCGCTGCACTCTTTCAGCGATCCATCGCATGGGATGTTCCTCCCTCCGCACTCTCGCCTCTGCCCTGAAGCATGAGGGCTCCGATCCTCTCCTTGCTGATCTCCCTGCGGGAAAGCACCGCCACGAAACGCCCCTTTACCATGACCCCCACCCGATCGCTGAGGGCGAGAATCTCCTCCAGGCTGGAGGAGATAAGCAGAATCCCCCGCCCCTGGCTCCGTAGCCGGAGCAGATGATCGTGAATCGCCGAGATCCCCCCCACATCCACCCCCCGGGTGGGCTGGGAGACCATAAGCACCTTGGGATTCTGCTCCAGCTCCCGCCCCATGACGAGACGCTGCATATTCCCCCCCGAGAGAGTGCCGCTCTGCACCCGGGGGGATGCGGCGGCTACCCCGTAACGCTGCAAAATTCTAGCGGCAAAGCTCCGAACCGCCCCTCGACGCAGAAATCCCCTGCGGGAAAAATCCGGAGCGTACTGATACCCCATGAGAAGGTTATCCTCCAGATCTCCCAGGGGAGCCAGGCCGGTCTTGAGACGGTCTTCAGGGATGTAGGCCATCCCCTTCTTTCGGCGTTCCCGTGGGTTGGCAGATTGTAGAGGTTCTCCATCCAGAAGGAGAGAGCCTTTTTCGATCTGCCGCAACCCCCAGAGAGCCTCTTCCAGCTCGCTCTGACCGTTGCCGGTAACCCCGGCGATGCCGAAAATCTCCCCCTCTTGAAGATCCAGGGAGAGATCCTGCACCGCCCATCCCCCCCAGTCATCCCGAACCGAGAGATTGTTGAGAGAGAGCAGCGTCTTTCCATCTCCTGAAGAGGCCTCCTCAAGTACCGGAAGGGCGATCTCTCGTCCTACCATCATCTGAGCGAGTTCCTTGGGGGTCACCTCTCCTCGGGGGACGGTGTCGATGAGTTCACCCTGGCGGAGCACCGAAAGGGTGTCCGAGATGGCCAGCACCTCCTCCAGATTGTGGGCGATGAAAATCACCGTCTTTCCCTCTTTTCGGAAGCCCCGGAGAATAGCGAAAAGGGAATCCACCTCTCCCGGAGAGAGCACCGCGGTGGGTTCATCGAAGATAAGAATGGAGGCCTTCCGGTAGAGGAGCTTGAGAATCTCCACCCGCTGCTGCAACCCCACGGGGAGAGCGTGCACGGGCATATCCGGCTCCACCTCCAGGCCGAACTTTCGGGAAAGTTCACGGATCTCCCGGGAGGCTCGGGAGCCGTCGAAACCCCACCCCCGGCGGGGCTCATCCCCCAGTACCACGTTCTCCGCCACCGAAGCGGAGGGAACCAGCATGAAGTGCTGATGCACCATGCCTATGCCGTACTTCATGGCATCCCTGGGGGAGCGGATGAGAAGCTGGCGGTCTGCCAGATAGAAAGCCCCCTTTTCGGGAGCATGCATGCCGTAGAGACACTTCATAAGGGTGGACTTCCCCGCCCCATTCTCCCCCACCACCGCATGGATAGTCCCCGGAGCGATCTCCAGGGAGACATCCTTTACCGCCACAAAGCTACCGAAGCGCTTGGTCACACGTTCCATTCGAAGATACGTCATGAAAATGCCTCCAGAGAAGATGGGGGATGCCCCACGGTTTATCGTTTTTTTCCGGTTTCTCCGAGTTCTTGCACCATCGTTGTCCTTCTGCACCAGTATACCTGAGGGCTCCTGGAATTACCACAGAACGCACAAATCGGGAGCCCTTAGAGCCCCCGATTTGTGCGTTCTTGTATTCCTTTCTCCCCCAAGGCATATTTCTCGGGGAGAGAGTGCCTTTCCTATGGGTTATCTCTCCGCATTAGGGGTAAAGAGGGGCTGCCCGAGGAGCAGGAAATTGCCCACAAGCTCCTGTCCCCGGGGAGAGGCCATCCAGTCGATAAACCTGAGGGCCAGGTCATACTTCACGTTCTCGCAACGGGAAGGGTTCACTGCCAAGGCGCTATACTGGTTGAAGAGAGTGGTATCTCCCTCCACCAGGACTACCAAAGGAGGGTTCCCCTGATGATTGTCCGCATATTTAATAAAGGTCCCCCGGTCGGTCATGGTGTAGGCATCCCGTTCGGCGGCGATGTTGATGGTGTTGATCATCCCCTGGCCAGTTTGGATGTACCAGCTCTCTTTTTCGGGGGCCATGTTGGCATGTTCCCAGAGTTCAAGCTCCTTCACATGGGTTCCCGAGTTATCTCCCCGGCTAGCGAAGGGAATGCCCTTCTCTCCGAGGGTTTTGAGAGCCTCCGCTACGCTCATTCCCTGCACCTTGGCGGGATCTCCCGGAGGGCCGATGATGACAAAATCATTATACATGAGCTGCCGCCGGTTCACCCCGTACCCCTCTTCGACATACTTCAGCTCCGCCTCGGGGGCATGCACGAGAAGCACGTCCACATCGCAGTTTCTCCCAAGCTCCAAAGCTTTCCCAGTACCCACAGAGACCCACTGCAGCTCAATTCCCGTATCTTTGGTAAATTCCGGCACAAGATAGTCCAGAAGCCCGGTGTTATCCGTGCTGGTGGTGGTGGCCATCCGAAGCACCGGCATATTCCCAAAGACCACGGAAGCCCCCAGAATCACACAGAGGGCCACTCCCAACCACAACGATCGAAACTTCCACTTCTTCATGCTATCATCTCCTTTACGCTCGCCTCTCCTCCTCGTCGGAGAGGATACAAAAAACCCCTCGCCACCACGGCAAGGGGTTATCCCGCACAAAAACACGCTCAAAGCTCCCCTTTCCGAACACGGGAGGTAAAACCGTTTCCAGCTTCACCCATAGGCCTGAAATCCACCGGTCTTCCCGAAGGTCTCCAGGCTCGGAGACATATGTTGTGTCAAAGATATCACAGAGAAGAGGGAAAGGGAAGCTACCCAGGAGGAAGAATGCCCGTCTTGTTCTCCCGAATATTCTTTAGAGCATTCTGCACTTTCTTGAGTACCGTCTCCTGCTCAAAGGGCTTGACGATATAATCCACCGCTCCGAGGCGCACCGCCCGAACCAGACGTTCCTTGTCTGCATAGACGGAGACAACGATGACGGGGATATTCTCTCCTTTAACGTTCTTGGCTTTATCCATCATGGTAAACCCGTCCATCACAGGCATGGAGAGATCCGTAATCACCAGGTCCGGGCTTGTTTTTTCCATCTCCCAGAGAGCTTCCTGACCGTTAGAGGCCTCCACAATCTTGGCCCCCATACGGGTGAGAATATTACGGAGAATCACCCGGCTGATGGAGGTATCGTCCACCACAAGAATCTTCGGCGGGGCCGTGGAAAGGGCTGAGGGCTTTGGTTTCGCCGGAGGAGTAGCAGCCACGGGAGGAGTCTCCTGGGGGGGGGATTCCTCAGGAGACTCTTGCCGAACCACCGTCCCCGCAGGGATCTCTCCATGGGAACCCTCGGGAGCCCCCTTTCGGAGAGGCTCTTCTGGAGATCCCTTTTGCTCCAGGAGCTTTTCTTCCTCCGCCGAGGTATGCTCATGCTCTTTCGTCATGGAACAACCGAACTCCTTCCACCGCTATCATTCTGAGAAAATCCTTTACTGTAGCACAAAAACCCGGAAGCCCCAGCAGCATCTTCCGGAAAAGTCACAATAATGCAGAACGCTAAGTATACCCTATTTCCTCGGGGAGCGCTTCTTTTTCGGGAGATCTCCTCCCCGAACCCCCTCTTCGGGAGGAACCAGGCATTTAGAACCCCTTCCGATAAGGTCTCCCCGCCCTATCTCTCTCAAGGCCTCCCGCACCAGGGGATAATTCTGGGGCATCCAGTACTGCATGAGAGCGCGCTGGAGAAGTTTCTCCCGCTCCTCCCGGGGGACGTAGACCTCTTCTCCCGTAAGTGGATGCTTTCCCGTGTAGTACATGCAGGTAGAGAGAGTTCCGGGAGTGGGAACAAAATCCTGCACCTGCTCAGGACGGTATCCCCCATCCCGCAGAAACTCCGCCAGATCCACCGCCTCCCGCAACCCCGATCCGGGATGGCTGGACATGAAGTAGGGGACCAGATACTGCTCCTTGCCAATACGGCGATTCGTTGCCGCATATCGCTTGGCAAATTCCGAAAAGACCTGGATGCCGGGCTTTCCCATAAGCCGGGTAACCCGGAAGGAAGAGTGCTCCGGAGCTACTTTGAGCTGGCCGCTCACGTGATGGGTACAGAGTTCTTCCAGAAAGTTCGTTTTTGCATCCAGCAGGAGATAGTCGTAACGGATCCCCGAACGGATGAACACCTTGGTAACCCCCGGCACCTCCCGAAGCCTCTCCAAAAGCTCCAGATACTCCTGATGATCCGCCTTGAGCCGGGAACAGGGCTCTGGGCCGAGACAACGCTTGGAGGGGCAGCCTCCGGTGGAGGCTTGTTTCTCGCAGGGGGGGATCCGGAAGTTTGCCGTGGGGCCTCCCACATCGTGGATATACCCCTTGAACCCCTCCAGAGTCGTAAGAAGCTCCGCCTCCCGCACCAGGGATGCCACGCTACGTTTCTGGATGATTCGCCCCTGATGAAAGGTGAGGGAGCAGAAGGAACACTCCCCAAAGCATCCCCGCTGGCTCACCAGGCTGAACCGAACCTCCTCCAGGGCGGGGACGCCTCCCCGGGTATCGTACCGGGGATGCCAGGCCCGACAGTAGGGGAGTTCGTACACGGCGTCCAGCTCTTCCGAAGAGAGGGGACGGGGGGGAGGATTCTGCACCACCCGGCTCTCCCCCGAGGGCTGTACCAGAGGACGTCCCGAAAAGGGATTTTGCTGTTCGTAGGCAAGACGAAAGGCCTCACCGAAGGCATCTTTGCTCTGTTCTACCTCTTCGAATCCCGGAAGAAGCACACTCTTTCCCGGAGCCTCCTCCCCCTTTTTGAGAAGGTAGCATGTACCGGGAACATTGCGGATGGAGTGCACCGGCACCCCCTTCTCCAGAAGCCGGGCGATCTCCGCTATCTGTAGCTCCCCCATGCCGTAGATGAGAAGATCCGCTCTGCTATCCATCAGAAGAGAGCGCCGCACCTTGCGGGACCAGTAATCGTAGTGGGCAAAACGGCGCAGGCTTGCCTCAATCCCCCCAATGATGAGAGGAACATCTTTCCAGAGCTGCCGAATCCGGTTACAGTACACCAGGGTGGCCCGATCCGGCCGCCCCCCCCCCTTACCTCCAGGGGAATAGCTGTCGGAACGGCGGGGTTTTCCTGCGGCGGTGCGGTTGCTTAGCAGAGAATCCAGATTTCCCGCGGTCACCAGCACCCCAAGCCTGGGTTTTCCCAGGGAGGCAAACTCCTCTAGGGAGTTCCAATCAGGCTGGGGGAGTATGGCCACCCGGAATCCCCGGCTTTCGAGAACCCGGCCGATAACAGCGGGGCCGAAGCTGGGATGATCCACGTAGGCATCTCCCGAAATAAGGAGAAAGTCCGGCTCCTTCCATCCCAGTTCACGAATTTCCTCAGGGGTAGCGGGGAGAAAGGCCCGGGGCTCTTCAATACGGTAACTCGTTTTTTTTCGCAATCTCTCAGGCTCCTCGAAAAAGGCGGATGTAGACCGCCTCGTAGGGTAGTTTTTTTGAAAATCTTTGAGAATGTCGTATTATAACCCTGAACGAAATTTTTGTAAAAAATAGCTTCCAGGAGGAAATTCTTCATATGAGTCGAGGCTATGTGCAGATCTACACGGGAGAGGGAAAGGGAAAAACCACCGCCGCCTTCGGTCTTGCTCTTCGTGCCCTGGGGGCGGGGGAAAAGGTCTGGATCGCCCAGTTTCTCAAGCTGGGAGAGAGCAGCGAATGCGTAGCTCTGAAACGTTTTGGAGATCAGGTAACGTTACGGGCCTTCGGAGTGCCCCGGCAAATTGCAGCCCCCTTCACAGAAGAGGATTACCGAGCCGCCGAAGAGGGGCTCTCCTGGGTGCGGCAGGAGCTTCGCCGGAAAGCATGCTTTCTCATGATCTGTGACGAGGTCTGCACCCCCGGGCTTTTCGAGGAAGAAGTTCTTCTGGAGCTTCTAGAGTTTCGAAAATGCTTCGCCCCGGAGACCGAGATGATTCTCACAGGCCGGGGAGCCTCCTCAAAGCTCATGGAGGCGGCAGATCTCGTTTCGGAGGTGCGGAAGATCAAGCACTACTTCAATGAAGGGGTTCCTTTTCGAAAAGGTATCGAAACATAACACCTCCGGATTCCGGAAAAATCAGGGAAGCCCTTATCACCCCCAGGCAAAGCAGACCAGATTCCGACCATGGGTCTTCGCCCGGAGCAGAGCGTTATCGGCCCTGGAAAAAAGTTCCGCCGGAGAGCTTTCCCTTTTTGGGCTTCCCAGAGCAACCCCTATACTCACGGTAAGATCCAGATCTCCCCAGGGAGTTTCTACAGGCTCCGCCTCTAAGGCCCGACGCAACTTTTCTCCGATTTGCTCCAAATCTCTCAAAGAAACCTCTGGAAGAAGCACTCCAAACTCTTCTCCTCCCACGCGCCCTAACACTGCCTCGGGAGGAAGAACTTTCTGAAACCGCCGGGCGCACTCCACAAGCGCCGCATCTCCCGCAGGATGGCCCAAGCGATCGTTTACTTCTTTAAAGTAATCCAGATCCATCATAAGAAAGCCGAGAGATACCACCGGCATATCCCAGAATTCCTGAAAACGCTGAACGAAATGACGCCGGTTACAGAGCCCCGTAAGGTCGTCATGAAGAGCCATCTCCCGAAGGACAGCCTCTATCCTTTTTCTCTCTCTGATTTCACGAGAGAGCCTTCGGTTTATTTTCTGTTGCCCCTGAAGCAGAAGGAACTCCTCTCGCTGAACCCGCCCAAAGGAGATGAGAATGGAAAGCCCCACAGCATTTACGAGAACAAAATTAAGAAAAAGCGTGAAAAGACGGGAAAAGAATCCCTGCCCTAGAAAAGCTAGGACACCCCAAAAAACCAGGCTTGCTCCGAGGGCTCCCACAAAGATCACGGGAGTCCGGGGCGGAAGAAAAAGATAGTACAGAAGCACAATAATGATGGTGAAAAGATAGTTCCCATCCATCACTGAAGATCCCTTGATGTAAAATTCGAGACTTTCGGCACACCCTACGAGAAACATGTATCCCGAGAGGCCCCAGGGAAAGCAGGCAAAAAGGTTTTTTCGGGAAACCGCTAGCCCCAGCCCTCCAGCCACAGCAAAAACGAGGCTTCGAGAAAGGATCATAAAGGCAAAGGATTCTTCACCCGCAAGTTCACCGTAATCCCCCACCAAGGCAATAAAATAGGCCATACCGGTGAGAAAACACACGAGGCGCATCCGTTTAAGAACACTCTCGCTCCGCCAAAGACGAAAACGGCACTCCTGAAGAGGCGAAGTAAGTTCCCCCCAAAAGGTAAACACCGGAGCTTCGTCTAAAAAAAGCATTTTTTCCCGTATCATACGGCCATCCCCCAAGCAGCAGAAAGCAAGAGAATACGTATGCCGAGGCAGCAAATCAGTCTGCGCACTCCCAAACCCACTTCCTTTCATCACCCTTTCGGGAGGGTGCCATATGACGTTGCACCCTTTCGAGAATGGGCTCAATCCGGGAATCCTCGGGTAGGCGCCCCAGAAGCCACTGCACCTCTCCGTTTCGGAGCAGCAGATTCAGGGCAGCATCATAGGTAATGTCGAAGATCCAGCAGAGCTGAAAGAGCATCACGTCCGAGAGGGTCCGCAGGGCATCGTACCGGGCCTTTCCCTCCCGGAGAAGATCCTCCACCACCTGCTGCGTGTAGGCCCCCTCGGGGAGAAGCCCCGGATAAAGATCTTCGGATCGCCCCGCATCCACATGTTCCCGCACCACATGAAAGATATCAACCTTATCGCAGTCCCGCACAATCTGCAGATAGGGGAGAATCTCCCCGGAAAGGTCTTCGGGGATGTCCTTCTTGTTGTGCAGAGCCACACATGCCTCCAGAATACGCATCCCTCGGGGGCGAAAAAGATCTCCGGGCATCTCCTCCCGAAGCACCCGCACCCCCCGATCTCCGTGATCCACCGAGCGGAAGTCGAAGAAGGTACCGTACTCTCCGTACTGGGGAAAGCGGCCGATATCATGGAGCAGCCCCACCGCAAAGGCCATGCGCCGCTCCTCCTCCCCCCATTCAAGCTCCTCGGAGACCGTAGCACAGTGCCCTCCCACCCGACGACTGTGCTCCTCCTTGAGCACCAGCTGATGAATCCGTCCGAACCGTTCGTAGTAGGCTGCCGTATAGGCGTCGAACCATCCACATATTTTCTTTGTATCGAACTGCATGGGCCGCAAAAGCCTCCTTAATATCATCCTCTATAGGCACAACTGCTTAAGAGTATCATGTTTTTTGTCAAAGCGTGCGTTTTTTCCGAGCTTTTTTCTTAAAGACAAAATTTTGATCGTTGACACTTTTGTGTTTTACCGCATACAATAAGTCCAAAGCAACGTCTTTTCCAAGGAAGTCTGGGGAGGAGAACGGCACATTTTATGCACAGGGAGGTTCCATCATGCTCTGGATGAACAGAGACTGCATGCAGCAAGCACTGAACCGCAAAGAACTCATGGATGCGGTGGAAAAAGCCTACGAGATCTATGTGGATGGGCAGTTCGTCATGCCCCTCCGCCCTACCCTTGATCTGGAGGGAGACACCTTCATGCTCATGCCCTGCGGCACCGCAGAGACTTGGGGGATCAAGCTCCTCACCATCACCCCGGGCAATCCTGCAGCGGGGCGTCCCATGATCGAAGGGCTGGCGGCCCTCTTTGATAAAGAGACCGGGGCCCCCCAGGCAATCATGGATGGTCAGGCCCTCACATCTCTCCGTACGGGGGCTGTGGGGGGGGCCGCCATCCGTCGGCTCGCCCCTGAGAAGGCCCAGGTTCTCGGAGTGGTGGGAGCGGGGGTGCAGGGACTCTCTCAGGCCCTCTGCGCCTGTACCGCCCGAAACATTAGGGAAGTATGGATTGCAGATCTCTACGAGACCAAGGTGGCGGAGATGACGGAAAAGCTGCTCCAGGAGCTTCCGAATCTCAAGGTACACCGGGCGACCTCGGTGGAGGAGATGCTGGAGCATGCGGAGATCGTCATCACCACCACCACCTCCCGAAAGCCCGTGCTCCCCGATAACCCCGAAAAGCTCCGGGGGAAGTTCTACGTGGGGATCGGCTCCTATCTTCCGGAGATGCGGGAATATCCGGAGAGCTTCTTTTCTCTCCCCGAGGTGGTCTACATGGATACGGAGCACGCTCTGGACGAGACGGGGGATCTCATCACCCCGCTGGAGAAAAAACTGCTCTCCCGGGAGAAGCTCCGCACCTTCGGCTCTGCCCTTCGGGAGAACCTCCCCCCCCATGCTCCGGGGAGCACGGTGCTCTTCAAGTCGGTAGGGATGGCCCTCTTCGATCTCGTGGTGGGAGCCGCCCTCTACCGGGGAGCCCTCGCCAAGGGGCTCGGCCAGGAGCTTCGCTAATTTCGATGAGAGAAAAACCTCTCTCCTCCCGGCATCCTCTTCTCCGGGCCATGGTTCCTGTGGCCCGGGGGCTTGCGGAGGCCTTGGGAGAGGAGTACGAGATTATTCTTCACGACCTCTCGGACCCGGAGCACTCCATCATGGCAACCCACAACAGCTTTACCCGCCGCTCCCCCGGAGGCCCTCTTACAGATTTGGGCTTTATCATGCTGCAATCCGAAGAGTACCGGGATCTGGACTATCTCCCGAACTACCTGGCCTATACCAGAGATGGCCGGGAGATCCGGGCAAACTGCCTCTTTATCCGGGATGAAGAGCGCCATCTTCTGGGATTCCTCTGCATCAACTACGACATGACCCACGCTCGGGTGCTGGAAAAGGTCGCTGCCTCTCTCACCAAAACCACAGGAACCTCTCCCCAGGGGGAGGGGATAGAGCGCTTTCCCACCGATCTGGAGGAGCTTTTGGCCCAGTACCTGGAGGATGCCCGGCAGGAGGCTGGGGGGCCCCTGAATCTTCTGGAAAAACAGGAGAAAATTGCCCTCCTAGGGGAGCTTGAAGAAAAGGGGTTCTTCCGCATAAAGGGCTCCGTAGAGGCCCTGGCCAGGGCTTTGGGACACACCAAATACACCATCTACGCCTATCTTCGGGAGGCCCGCAAAAAATAGCCGAGAGGCAGAGCGCCATGCTCAGAAGCCGAAAGGAGATACATCCATGATGCACAACTACCGTTCCGCCCGGGAAAAGCTCTTCTCAGGAGATGCCGCGGCCTCCCGAAGAGCCATCTACAAAGGGGCGGGATACGATGACGAAGATCTTTCCAAACCCCTCATAGGGGTGGTGAACCCCGCCAACGATGCGGGGCTGGGACACGCGCATCTGGACAAACTCGCAGCGCACGTGAAGGCGGGAATCTGGCAGGCCGGAGGCACCCCCTTCGAATTCCGCACCATCGCCACCTGCGGGGCGGTTCCCATCGGCACCCCCCACATGCGGTACGAACTGGTCATCCGGGATGTTATCGCCTCCTCGGTGGAGATCATGAGTCAGGTGCAGCTTTTAGACGGCCTGGTGCTGCTGGCCTCCTGCGACAGCATCATCCCCGGAGTCTTCATCGGAGCCCTCCGCTCGGGGCTTCCCACTATCTTTCTCTCCGGGGGGCCCCAACTCACCTGCATCACCGAGGGACGTCAGGCGGTGATGTCCGAGCTGGATCAGCTGGTCTTCGGGGCTCAATACGGCACGGAAGATGTTTCGGAACGCCTGAAATATCTGGAAAACCACGTCTGCCCCGGCCCCGGAGCCTGCGCCCTCATGGGGACCGCCAACACCATGCAGATTCTTATGGAGGTTCTGGGGATCTCCCTTCCGGGCTCCGCCACGGTTCCCGGAGTCTACGCGGAAAAGCTTCGCTACGCCACCCAGACGGGGCGCCGGGCGGTGGAACTCACGTGCCAGGGGATCACCCCCCGACAGATCCTGGGCCGGGAAAATCTGCACAACGCCATCATGGCTCTCCTCGCCCTGGGGGGCTCCACCAACGGAGTACTGCACCTTCTGAGCTACGCCCGGGAGCTGGAAATCCCCCTCTCTCTGGAGGATTTCGACGAACTTTCCCGCAGAGTTCCCGTTATCTCCCGAGTCATTCCCACGGGAAAGGCCACGGTGGTGGATCTGCACCACGCCGGAGGAGTTCCCGCCCTCATGGGAGAGCTTCGGAACTACCTGCACCCGGAGGCCAAGAGCATCTCTGGAAGAACCGCCGGAGAGATAGCCGCAGAAAACCGCTCAAAAAACTACCAGGTGCTCACCTCCGCCTCGAATCCGGTCTTCTCCTCCGGAGGTATCGCAGTCATGCGGGGGAATCTTCTCCCCAAAGGAGGGATCTGCCGCACCACCACCATAACCCCGGAAGCCAGGCTTTTCCGGGGCCCCGCCCGGATCTTTTCCTCGGACGACAGCGCCCATGAGGCGGTGATCTCCGGAAAAATCCACAGGGGAGACGTGGTGGTGATCCGCTACGAAGGCCCCCGGGGCGCTCCGGGAATGCGGGAGATGATGATGACCACCGACGCCCTGGTGGGGCTCGGGTTGGGACAGCAGGTCTATGTGCTCACGGATGGCCGCTTTTCCGGGTTCACCGAAGGAGCCGCGGTGGGGCATATCGCTCCGGAAGCCGCCGCGGGGGGGCCCTTGGCCATCGTGGAGGAGGGGGATTCTATCCGCATCGACATCGAGAACCGCCAGGTGGATCTGGAAATTCCGGAAGAGGAGATTACCCGCCGCCTCGCCGCCTGGACTCCCCCGCCCCCCAAGGTAAAGGGAGGCATCCTGGGAATCTGTGCCAAGCTCGCCCTGGGGGCCGAAGAGGGAGGCATGCTGGAGGATCTGCTGTAAGCAGCAAAAGGGAGTTCCGGGGCGTATATCCCGGAACTCCCTTTTGCATGTACTGACCACGTGAAAACTAGGGAAGCTTTTTCTGCGTCTACGCGGTGAAGACCTCTCGGATCTTTTCCAGAGCCGCATCAATCTCTTCCTTGATGATGGTGAGGGGAGGAGCAAAGCGAATGATCCAGCTATGGGTCTCCTTGCAGAGAAGCCCCTTGTCCTTCAGCGCTGTGGTGTAGATTCGGGCCTTGCCGGCGGATTCGTGCAGCACCACCCCGATGAGAAGCCCCTTCCCCCGAACCTGCTTGATCTTGGGGGAGTTGATGGCCCTGATACCCTCCATGAAGTAGGTTCCAAGCTCTGCCGCCCGATCCGCCAGGTTCTCATCCACCAGCACATCCAGCGCTGCAGTAGCCACCGCACATGCCAGGGGGTTCCCCCCAAAGGTGGAGCCATGGCTTCCGGGCTCGAAGACGCCAAGAATGTCCTTGTTGGCGGCGATGGCGGAGACAGGAAGCACTCCGCCTCCCAGAGCCTTACCCATGATAATGATATCCGGGGTAATCCCCTCATGCTGGAAGGCAAAGGTCTTGCCGGTGCGGCAGAACCCGGTCTGCACTTCGTCCATGGCGAGAAGCACGTTATTCTTTTTGGCGATACGCTCCAGCCCCTTGAGGAAACCTTCGCTGGGTACCGCCACCCCCGCCTCGCCCTGAATGGGCTCCACGAGGATACCTACGGTATTTTTGGTTACCGCCTTCTCCACCGCGGCGAGATCGTCGTAGGGGACCACTTTGAATCCCGGAGTGTAGGGGCCGTAGTGATCCTTGGCCACTTCGTCCATGGAGAAGGAGACGATGGTCACCGTACGGCCGTGGAAGTTCTCTTCGAAAACGATTATCTCTGCCTTGTCCTTCTCCACACCCTTGACCTTATACCCCCACTTGCGCATGGTCTTGATGGCAGTCTCCACCGCCTCGGCACCGGTGTTCATGGGGAGGATCATCTCTTTGCCGGTGAACTCAGCAAGCTTTTTGGCAAAGAGGGGCCAACGGTCGTTGAAGAAGGCCCGGGAGGTAAGCGTAACCACATCCGCCTGATCCTTGAGAGCTTGAATGATCCGGGGGTGCCGGTGCCCCTGGTTGACCGCAGAGTAGGCGGAGAGCATATCCATATAGCGCCGCCCCTCGGGATCTTCCACCCAGATACCTTCGGCTTTAGAGATAACGACTTCCAGGGGGTGGTAGTTGTGCGCTCCGTACTGATGCTCCAGATCCATCAATTCCTGGGAAGAATAGCGACTCATTCCGACACCTCTTTCTTTTTCTTTGCCCTGCTCTTTTTGAACCACACTTTTTAGATGGTTCACAATACGCACTTTTTATAAACTTAGGTTTATTCGAGATTGTATCTGTTCACTTTCGCATATCCTACTATGATTTCCCCTTTTCGTCAACGGGATTTCACATCCTTCTTCAAAGAAATTTTTCCGAAATAGGCTGTCTTCAATTCCGATCTAAAAAGCTTGAATATTCTTTTTTCGAAACCTCTCGAGCATGTCTGTTTCTTTTTATTTTCTCCGAAAGGCTTTCACGAACAATTTTGGCGCTCTGGAAAGAGGCTCTGCAGTCCTCTTCCCCCTCTTGACATGTCTGCCGAAAAGATCATGATAGTACCGTGAGAAAAGAGCGAGACTTTCTTCGCCATCCCCAAACCGGGAGCGAAAGCCCCCTGTCTTCCGACATCCCGCATCTCCACGGCCTTTAAGGAAAGGAGTATTTTCATGAACATCACAAAAAGAGCCACCCCCCTGTTCCTCTTTGCGCTACTTCTCGTCCTCTTCTTCCCGAATCCCGGCAGGAGCACCCCTCTTATCCTCTCCTGCTCCCAGGGAGATTCCGAGGAGAGAGGCTGTTGCTGCTCTCTCGGGGAGCATACCTATCTCTTCGACCCCCTTTACGTGCGCTCCGCCGAGGTCCGCTTCGATACGGGGCGGGGCTATGGGTGCAAAAGTAAGGTTTTCATTGAGATTCTCAGCGAAGGTCTCTGGGGAATCCGGCACACTGTGGAGGCGGTCTCTTCTGCAGCCACGGAGAGACATGTCATCCGGGTAGACCTCCCCCTGAACAGTACCATCGAAGGGATTCGCATCAGGGACGACTGCGTCTGCTGCATCGACTTCTCCGAGATAACCCTGCACACGCAGGAGGGAACGCCCCAGGAGGTTCTCCCCAATCTCCCCTATCCCACCCTGTGGGAGATCAACGGAAACGGAGAGACCGGGGTTTTACAGTTCCGGAAGAATGAAGGGAAATTCCACGTTTACGGCACCCTTCTTGGAACCCCCTTTTCGGGGGAGTTGCGAGATCGGCATCTGGTGCTGCACTGCGCTCGAAAAGGGGTTCGGGAACGCTGGGAGGGGTGGATCCTCGATCGACAGGAAGCCCCGAAGGATGCCACGTTCTTCATGGCGGGAACCTTCAGCCAAAGCGGCTCTCCGGAACTCTATCCCTGGTACGCTCTCCCCCGTGGAGAGAGCCCTGGCAATTCCCCGGAGACCCCCTTTGGCTCTCCTTCTAAAAACCCCCACGCTCTTATGGGGACGATCTACCCCCTTCCCGAGGGAACCACAAGACTTCCGAACTTCTCCAATCTCACCCCTTTAGGAACGCTCTACACGGGATCGCTTAACGTCTCTCCCCGAAAATTCACCGAGGGATTTCCGGGGATCACCCATCGTTTTGAATGGTTCGGCATCGTCTACGAGGGAAGATTTCTCGTAGAACGGGGGGGAAACCATACGTTCCGGCTTCATTCGGATGACGGTTCCCGGCTCTGGATAGACGGCAAGCTGCATATCGACAACGACGGCGTTCATCCTCCCCAGAGCAAATCCGCCTCGGTGCTGCTTACTCCGGGAGAGCATACCCTTTGGGTGGAGTACTTTCAGGGTCCCCGTGAGATGATCGCCCTGAGCCTCCACGTTACGTATCCCGGAGAGACGGAAGAGAAAATCTTCGCTCCCCGATGGCTTCCGCTTTTTTAGCTCACACGTCTTTCGGAAAACTGAAAAAATCGTAACGTTCGCTGCCGCGGCACTTCGAAAGTGCTGCAAACTTTTCCAACATATGCTATAATGCTCCTCGCACAGTTTTTCCATAGATTTTCCATAGAGAATGTCATTCCGAGCCCTTCGAACCTGTTCTTTTTTGTGAAAAGATGGACGGGGGGCCGACAGGGTATGAGGGGAAACCTTCATGCCTCCCATTGCGGAAAGGAATGCGGCTGTACAGATAGAGGAATTTCAGGGCCGCTCCGATTACGGAGCGGCCTTTTTATTCGACACTCCCCGGAGGGATCTGTTCATGACGCGTACCTTTTGCAACCGCTGGTTTACCCTTCTTATGGGTTCTTTTCTGCTCATCTACATTCTCTGGCCCCTGACGAACATGTTTCTCCGGGCGGACTGGGGGGTGGTGACCGCCTCTACCATGGATCGGGAGGTGCTCGCCGCCCTCTGGCGCAGTATCTGGACCGCCGCCGCCGCCACGGGGGTGATCGCCCTCTTCGGCACTCCCCTGGCCTATTTTCTCACCCGGAAAGACTTCCGGGGTAAAGCAGTTCTGGAGGCCATCATTGATATTCCCATCATGGTGCCTCACACAGTGGCGGGGATCGCAGTGCTTATGGTAATTTCCCCTCGGGCTCCTCTTGGGGCCTTTCTGGAAAACATGGGGTTGCAACCCGTGAACAGCTCCTTCGGCATTGTGCTCGCCTGTATCTTCGTGAGTATCCCCTTTTACGTAAACCCCCTGAAGGATGCCTTCGCCTCCATCTCTCCTCGGCTGGAGCGGGTAAGCCAGACCCTGGGGGCCTCCCGAAGCTACACCTTTTTTCACATCACCCTTCCCCTGGCAAAGCGGGGAATCTACTCGGGGCTCATCATGAGCTGGGCGAGAAGCGTGAGCGAGTTCGGCGCAGTGGTGATCATTGCCTACCATCCCATGGTGGCTCCCACCCTTATCTACGACCGCTTCGCCACCTTCGGCCTGAAATACTCCTCCCCCATCGCGGTACAGCTTATCTCCATCTCTCTGGTAATGTTCGTGCTGCTACGGCTTTTGGCGGTGCGGGGCACCGGGGGGAAAAGCCGGGAGATGCAGTCATGATTCGCCTTCAAGACGTAAGCATCCGGCTTCCGGGGTTCTCCCTGGCCCCCCTCACCCTCTTGGTGGAAGAGGGGGAATTCTTCATGCTCGTGGGGCCCAGCGGAGCGGGAAAGACCATGATCCTTGAAGCCCTGGCAGGGCTTCAGCCTCATGAAGGGGAGATTTTTCTTGATGATCGCCCCATCTCGAAACTCCCCCCGGAGAAACGAAATATAGCCCTGGTCTATCAGGATTACGCCCTCTTTCCTCACCTTTCGGTGAAGGAGAATATCCACTATCCCCTGCGCTTTTCCCGAAGCAGAGATCACCGGAATCATGTGGAGCATCTCGTTGCTCTTCTGCGACTGGAGCATCTGTTGCATCGCTTTCCCGGAACCCTCTCGGGGGGAGAGCAGCAGCGGGTGGCTCTGGCCCGGGCGCTGGGGGCGAAGCCCCGGCTACTCCTTCTGGATGAACCTCTGGCAGCGCTGGATCCTCTCTTTCGTGAGGAGATTCAGGAGTATCTCCGAAAGCTTCATGAGGAGGAGGGGTTCACCATTCTCATGGTAACCCACGACTTCGGAGAGGTGCTCTCTCTGGGGGAACGGGTCGCTGTGCTTCGAGAGGGGGTATTACAACAGGTGGGAAGCGTGGAAAGCGTCTTCCGCACCCCCGCAAACCGGGAGGTGGCCACCTTTGTGGGGATGAAAAATATCTTCGCCGCCTCGGTGCATCACAACCTGGCCCTTCTGGAGGAGGGAGTGGAGTTCGTTCTCGCCTCCTCCGAAGAAGACCGCTCCTCCTGTTTTGTGGGAATCCGGCCAGAGCATATTCTTCTGGGAAACCGTCCCTGGGAGGGCACCGATGCCATCAACGCCTTTTCCGGGGTTATCTCCTCGGTGGTGCCCCGGGAGACCGCTTTGGAGATAACTCTGGAATCTTCCCGCATCCGTCTCACCGCTCACGTGCTGAGTTCCACCTTTCTGGATCTAGGGCTTCGGTGGGGGCAGCAGGGGTGGATGTTTTTCAAACCCGAAGCGGTGCATCTGTTTTAGCCAAGGCTCTACCCTTTCTTCTTTCAGGGAGAAAGGTAATCGTTTCCATACTTTTACGGAGGTGTTGCAGTATGACGTTTCGAAAATGTGCAGTTTCGCTTCTCGCGGTATCCCTTTTTCTGGTTCTTGGAGCGGCTCCGCTCCTGGCAAAGGAGACACTGAACGTCTTTCATGCGGGGAGCCTGAGCGCCCCCATGCAGGCCATGGAAGAAGCCTTTGAGAAGGCCAACCCCGAGGTGGATGTACTTCGGGAGGCCGGGGGAAGTGCGGCTCTCGCCCGGAAGATCATCGACCTGGACGGCAAGTGTGATCTCTTCTTCACCGCAGACTACATGGTAATTGAGCGGCTTCTCCGCCCCCAGTACGCTGACTGGAACGTGCTCTTCGCCAGCAATGAGCTGGTGCTTATGTATGCCCCCCACTCCACCTATGCGGAGGAGATCAACGGAGAGAACTGGTACGAGATCATCCTTCGGGAGGACGTACGGTGGGGGCATTCGGATCCTGATGCAGATCCCTGCGGCTACCGCTCCCTCATGGTGCTGCAGCTCGCCTCGGAGTATTACAACGTGCCGGATCTCTACGAGCGGGCCATGAAAGATCCCAAACGGGCGGTACGCCCCAAAGCCATCGACCTTATCGCCATGGTGGAGAGCGGAGCCATGGACTACGCCTTCGAATACCGCTCCGTGGCGGTGCAGCACAATCTGGAATATGTGGAACTCCCCCCCAAAATCAACCTGAAGGATCCCGCCTACAAAGACTTTTATGCCACCGCCGAGGTGGAGCGCTCTGGGGCCACCCCGGGGAGCACCGTCATCACCAAGGGCGAGCCCGTGGTTTACGGTTGCACCATACCTCTGGGAGGAGAGAAAAAAGATTTGGCTCTGCAGTTCCTGGAGTTCGCCCTCTCCCCCGAGGGGGGCCTGAAAATTCTTGAGGAGATGGGACAGGCCGTGGTGGGCCCCCAGACCGCCACCCCGGAAGATGCCCTTCCGGAAGCCTTGAAAACTCTCATGAAATAGTCTCCTCCTTTCGCAACTTTCCGTAGTTCAAACTGAGAAGCCGGGAGCCCCCTTTGAGGGGATCCCGGCTCTTATGTTTAAGTTTTTCTAAGATCCTGAAGGAGGGGGATTCATCTCCACAAGATAGGCCGCCAGAACTCCCTGAAGCTTTTCAAGCACTATGGGCTTGGTAAGAAAGTCATCCATCCCCGCCAGAAGGCTTCTCTCTCGCTCCACACTCGTGGCCCCCGCGGTAACGCCGATGATGGGGAGGCGCCTTCCGCTCCCCTTCTCTCGGCTTCGGATAACCCTGGTAGCTTCGTTGCCGTCCATTCTGGGCATCTGCACATCCATAAAGAGGATGCTGGGATTACTCTCCTCGAAGGCTACGCGCACCGCCTCCTCACCGTCTTTTACCGCCACCAGCCGGACGTGAGGAACCGCCTTGCGGATAAGGGTGCTCAGCAGAAGCATATTTGCGGGATTATCCTCGGCAACAATAATTGTAGGGGCCGCGTTATTCTCGAGGGAGGCAAGAAGATCTTCCTCGGTCTTTTCGTACGGCAACGCCTCCGCAACCTTTGGGCAGGGCTCTGTCATATTCGCCAGATAGATAAAAAGCTCTTCGGATTTCACGGGCTTGACGAGGCGGAAACGCACCCCAAGATCCCGGCTTCTCTCCGCAATCTCCCGATTATCCATAGAGGAATGCAGAAGAATGATCTGCTGCCGCTCCGGCGAAAAACCCAGATTCTGCCGGATAACCCGAATCGCTTCGAGACCGTCCATATAGGGCATGTGGTAGTCCATGATCACCACATCAAAGTGCTGCGAAGAATCTTCCAGGAGCCGAAAGGCATCCAACGGATTGGAGACGCCAGTAAAGCCAATATTCCAATGAGCCAGCATCTTTTCGAGAATCAGTAGATTGGTGGCGTTATCGTCCACCCCAAGAATGCGGGCCATGCCGAGAATGTTCTGATGGGATCGCTTCTCTCCCTCCCGACACTCCGTCTCAATGCTGAAGGAAAAGAGAGATCCCTTACCCAGTGTGCTCTCCAGGCCCAAATCCCCCCCCATCTTCTGTACCAGCTTTTGTGAAATCACCAGCCCCAAACCGGTACCCCCAAACTTGCGGGTAGTGGAGCTATCCGCCTGCGAGAAGGCTTTGAAAAGCTTACACTGCTCCTCAGGACCGATGCCAATCCCCGTATCCCGGACAGAGAAGGTGAAGCGTCCCCGAGCATTATCTCCTGGAGCATACTGAACCTGCAGCACTACCTCACCACGCTCCGTGAACTTCACCGCATTGCTCAGAAGATTTACCAGCACCTGCTTGAGCCTGACAGGATCCACAAAGGCATACCGGGGCATGGCAAGATCCAGATCGAGAAGCACCTCCAGCTCCTTCTGCTCTGCCCCAAATTTGATGATGCCCATGCTCTGCTCCGTCAGCTCCAGAAGATCGGTCTCCACCACCTCAAGATCCAGTTTCCCCGCTTCGATCTTGGAAAAATCTAAAATTTCATTGATGACCCCTAAAAGGGCATGCCCCGAGGCACTGACATGACGGAGGTATTCCTCCTGGATCGAAGAAAGGGAGGTCTCCTCAAGAAGCTCGGCAAAGCCGATGATTCCGTTGAGCGGGGTGCGGATCTCGTGGCTCATGTTGGTGAGAAACTCTGACTTTGCGCGGCTGGCAGCCTGGGCTTTCTCTTTCTCTTCCATCAGCTGGCTTTCCAGAGCCTGCCGGGTGCGGAGGTTCACCATAATCTCCGCAAAAATCTCCAGAAGGGCCCTCTCCCGTTCTGTATAGATATGCGGAGCCGTGACGGAATCGAATCCCACAAAGCCGATACACTCTCCGGCATCCATCATGGGTACCGTCATGAGGCTTTGGACATCCTGGGGTTCGAGAAGGCGCCGCACACCATCATCTTCGGGAAGAGCCAAAACGTCCGGAATGTACAGAGCCTCTCCACGCCGATGCGCCTCCACCCACCAGTACATGAGATCCAGCGGAACCTCCTGAAGGGCCTCTTTCTGGGGCGAGATCCCCTGATCACACCACTCGTAGGTGTTGGTACAGATTCGGGTATCCCAATGGTAATCAAAGACGTAGGCACGGTGGGCCCCCACAAATCGGCTGATCTCCCCCAGAGAGCACTCTACCGTGTCCTCCACCTCATCCAGGGACATGTTGATATAGCGCTTGGCGGTATGCATGAGAATCTCCTGTATGACAGACTGGAGTTCCATCTCCTCCTCCGCCTGCTTCCGCCCGGTGATGTCGCTGTTCGAGCCCGCCATACGGTATGGAACCCCATCTTCGTCCCACAGTGCTTCTCCTCTGGCAAGAATCCACCGAAGGGAGCCATCCTTATGCAGCATCCGGAATTCCAGAGAGAACTTCTCCAGCTCCCCACAAAGGTACCTCTGGATATGTTCGAGGACACGCTCCCGATCTTCCTCGTAGAGTAAGGACGCGACGGCCTCAATTTCGTTCGCCAGCTCTTCATTTTTATACCCCAGGATCTTTTTCCAATGCTCGGAGAGAAAGAGTTTGTCGGTTTTGATGTTCCAATCCCAGATGCCGTCATTGGTACCGCGGATGGCGAGCTGAAACTGCTCCTGCTGGGCCTGAAGCTCCTCCAGAATGCGCCGTTGCTCCGTAATATCGCGGTAAAAACTTGCGTATCCCCGCAAGGTTCCCGAGGTTGTCCAGAGGGGAGTAACGGTAACCTGAACCCGGTAGAGTTCTCCATTTTTTCTTTGATTCAAAAATTCTAAACTCTTAAGATCTCCCTTCTGGATTCTCGCATACACCTGATCATGAAAGGATCTGTCCTCGGGGTGCACCCCGAAGAGGCTTGACTCCTTTCCTCGAACCTCCTCAAGAGAATATCCCGTAAGCTCCTCTGCCGCAGGGTTCATGTAGAGAATGCGAAAATCCGGGCTGATCTCCACAACAGGCTCACGGGTCTGCTCCACAATACTAGAGAGATGGTGCAGATGCTCCTCCCGCTCTTTTTTCTCGTGGATATCCAGATGGATTCCCACCGCCCTATAGGGCTTGCCACCGGGGGTTTTGAGGTACGACTTCCCTTTACCGGAGATCCACTTGTAGGAGCCATCCTTACAGCGAAGCCGGAACTCCGCTTCATAGGGCTCTCCTCGCTGCACACACCCCATCATCCAGGGGACCACCCTCTCCCGATCTTCCGGGTGCATCAGCTCAAGGCAGGTCTCCACACGCATGGGAAGCTCACCATGCTCGTATCCCAACATGGAGCAGTACCGAGGGCTGAAGTAGATGGCACCTCTTTCAAGATCCCAATCCCAGAACCCCTGCTCCCCCGCATCCATGGCGAGAAGGAGCCGCTCTCGAACTTCCTCCAGCTCTTTGGTCCGCTGTTTTTCCAGCGTGATATCCACAAAGAGGGTGGTGAAGTACTCTCTCTGAGAGGAGAAAACCTGCACCTGATACCATCGTCCGAGAGGTTCGGAATACTGTTCGAAGGTTGTATTGCCTCCCTGGAGCGCCAAGGCTCCGTAGAAACCGATCCAGTCGAAATCATTCTTTTCTATACCCGGAAGAACCTCAGTAACACGCCTGCCGAGGATATCCGCTCCCCGAAGCCCCGTAAGCTCTTCGAAGCTGGAATTTACGTCGATAAACTCGTAGTCCACAGGCTCCCCTTGCTCATCTGTAACGATTCTATGATGGGCATACCCCCAGAGACCCTCCTGCAGCATCTTCCGTATCGTCTTCGCATCCTCTTTGGCCATACCCTTTGCTCCTCCATTCCTGATTCCGGGGTGCAACAAAGAAGTAACGCAATCTTTAGAAACCCTCCCGTTCTTTTTCAGCGCCCCCGCCTCCCCTATCCTTCAATGGATGCGGGAGAACGCTCCACCTCTTTCCAGGAAGCCTTAATGCTGAAGAAGAACGTAGATCCTTTTTCGGGGGCGCTTTTCAGTTTGATGGTGCCTCCCATCTTTCTCACAAGCTTCTCCGATATAGCGAGCCCCAGCCCGGTGCCGCCAAATTTCCGGGTGGTGGAAGCGTCTGCCTGGGAGAAGGCATGAAAAAGTTTTTTCTGCTCCTCCTTGCCTATCCCAATCCCCGTATCGCGAACGGAGAAGGTAAAGATGCCCCGGTACGCCCCCTTGGGAGTAAAGCGGACCTGTAACGCCACCTCCCCGCACTCGGTAAACTTGACCGCATTACTCAACAGATTCGCCAGCACCTGCTTAAGCCGTACGGGATCGACAAAAGCATAGCGGGGGAGGGCAGGGTCCAGATCGAGAAGCAGCTCCAGCCCCTTCTGATCGGCAACACATGCAACCATGCTGATGCTCTGCTCCGCAAGCTCAGGAAGATTCGTCTTCACGATCTCCAGATCAAGCCTTCCCGCCTCAATCTTGGAAAAATCGAGGATGTCGTTCACGATACTGAGTAGGATATGCCCCGAGGCATTGGCGTTAGCTACGTACTCTTCCTGAATGGGGGTAAGGGGGGTGTACTGAAGAAGCTCCGTGAAGCCGATAACTCCGTTGAGAGGCGTCCGTATTTCGTGGCTCATGTTGGAGAGAAATTCCGTCTTGGCTCGGTTGGCAGCCTGGGCCTTTTCTTTTTCCTGAATCAGGCGCTGTTCTAGGGCTTCCCGTGTACGAAGGTTCACCATGATCTCCGCAAAAATCTCCAGAAGAGCCTTCTCTCGTTCGGAGTAACGATGATGCTCTTTTACGGAGTCGAACCCCACAAAACCCACACAGCTCCCGGCATCCATCATGGGAACGGCCATGAGGCTTACAATGCCTTGAGGCTCAAGCACATCCCGGAGCCCTTTTTCTCTGAAGAGGGCGGGGGCATCCGAAATATGCAGGGTCTCGCCGCGTCGATGAGCCTCGGGCCACCAGGGGGCAACGTCCAGGGAGACCCTTTGAAGGGATTTCTTTTGGGAGGAGATGCCTTGGTCGCACCACTCATAGGTGTTAGAACAGGTTTTCGCATCCCAATCGTAGATGAAGACATAGGCCCTATCAGCCCCCACAAATCGGCTGATCTCCCCCAGGAAGTGCTCCACCGTCCCTGCCATCCCCTCAAGAGGCATGTTAATGCAGGCCTTAGCGGTATGCATCAGGACCTCCTGCATCTCCACCTGTAGCCCCACCTCTTGCTCCGCTCGCTTACGCTCGGTGATATCCGTCATGACCACAAGGAAATAACGCTCCCCCTGGCTCTCGATCATCTCCCCGGAAAAAAGCCCCTCCCGGATATCTCCGGATTTGGTGCGTAGCCGCAGATCCAGATTGCGAAGGGGGCGGAACGCCCGAAGAGCCTCACGAATCTCTGTACGCTTTTCCGTATCCACAAAGAGATTCAACTCTGTGCTCGTTTTTCCAAGGACTTCCTCCCGGGTATAGCCAAGGGCGGCAAGAAAGGCCTGGTTCACTTCAAGGATCTTCAGATTCGAGGCACTCGCCACAGCCATGAGGGCGGGATTAGCTTCGAAAAGCTTGTTGAACTTCTGCAAAGCCTCCTGCTCTTTAGAAAGATCCTTGGAGATTCCGAAGACTGCCTCCTGGCCGTTCCACTGGCCCAACCAAGCCCTGGTCTCTGCAGGAATCAGCGCGCCTCTTTTCGTCTCCAGAGGAAGAGGACAGCTCTCCCGCCCCTCTTCCAAAAGTTCCCGGAAGATATGCTCTGCCTCGTCTCTTGCGACTGCAGGGTGAAGATTCAGAAGGTGGATGTTCTGCAACTCCTCGGGGGTATAGCCGAGCTTCTCCGTTACGCAGGGATTTGCGTAGAGGATCTTTCCCTCCCGATTTGCAATAAAAACCATGTCCCCCATGGTTTCAAAAAAGGTGCGAAAATTTTCTTCGCTCGATCGGAGGCGTTCTTCGTTTTCTTTGCGTTCGGTAATGTCGTTGTGGGAGCCCGCCATACGGTAAGGAATTCCCGCCTCATCACGAAGCGCCTCCCCCCGGGCGAGAACCCAGCGAAGAGAGCCATTTTTATGCCTCATCCGAAACTCAAGGGAGTACTTCTCCATTTCTCCCCAAAGATACCTCTGAGCGTGGGCAAGAACCTCTTCCCGATCCTCTTCATAAATGAGGGATGCAAAGGTATCAAACTCATTTCGCAGCTCATGATCTTCGTATCCCAGCATCTCCTTCCAGCGTGGGGAGAGAAAAAGCTCGTTGGTTCGGATATCCCAGTCCCAAATCCCCTCATGGGTCCCCCGGATGGCGAGTTGAAACTGCTCCCGCTGGGCTTCAAGCTCTTCCAACGTACGCCGCTGTTCCGTAATGTCCCGAGCCGCTGCGTAGATACGCTTTCCTTTGGGGTGAGAACACCATTCGATGAAACGATAGCTTCCATCCTTGCAGCGGTAGCGGTTCACGAAGTGCAGCACCTGCTCCTGAGCCTCAAGCTTTGCCATGGCAGCAAGGGTGGCATCCAGATCGTCGGGATGCACAAACTCCAGAAACGTGCGTTCTTCTAAATATTGGGTTTCATACCCGAGGGTTTCCTCCCAAGCCTTGTTCACCTTGATAAAGTTTCCCTCGGTATCCGCAATGCAGAGAAGATCCAGATTTACATTAAAAAAGTTCTCCATTTCTTCTGCCCGCTGCTTTTCTGCGGTGATATCGACAAAGAGTGTGGTAACGTGTCCTTTTTCGGATGAAAAGACCTGCACCCGATACCAGCGCCCCAAGGGCTTGGAATACTGCTCAAAAATCGTATTCCCCTCCTGAAGCACCAGGGCACCGTAAAAGCCGATCCAGTCGAAATGATCCTTCTTGATTCCCGAAAGAACTTCCGTCACCCGCTTACCGAGAACATCCTCTCTTCGAAGCCCCGTAAGCTCTTCGAAGCTCGCATTTACATCGAGAAACTCGTAGTCCACAGGTCCTCCCTGCTCATCCAGAAGGATTCTGTGATGAGCATACCCCCAAGGTCCGGATGACAGCATCTCTCGTACCGTTCTTGCATCTTTTTCGCTCATGCCAGTATTCACCCCTAGCTCGGGACACCGGAAGGAGAAGCCTGCAAAGCCCCACAACTCCTCAACAAAGCAGACACTTGAGAAAATCTCAAAACTCTCTGTAAAGAGTACTATAGATTCCTCCAGAGAGAAAGCCTTTTTCTCCAGAAATCAAGAAAGGAAAGAGATATCTGAGAACTCCGAAAAATTCGCGAAAAATCTCCGGAAATATACCGATAAGCCCCCACGCTACGCCTCCACCTCCCCCTCCAGCTCCACCAGATGTTTCCAGTAGCGTTGGGGCATGAACTGCCGCCGGAGCTTCGGGTTTTCCCGCCCCTCCACGGCCATAACCTTGTAGTACTCCCTCCAGAGGACCTGCCAGTTCTCCTCCTCCGGGGCGTTTTGAGGGATCTCCTCCTTTGAAAGAATTCCCATTCGCCAGGATTGGCCAGGGCGAAAAGCCAGCACCTCCTCACGCCGAAGATCGTGCACCATCCACGGCGTGTCGGAATAACGCGCCGCCAGAGGATCGCCCAGCAGGGGGAGTACCCGGAAGTCCGGCTCCAGGGGGGCGTAGTACCCCTCCCGGATCTTCCGGAACCGCAGAAGCCCCTGAAGGCGGTGGCTCTCCCGAAGGACGCTCCTTTCCGCATCCACCACCTGCCGCACCACCGGATGGAGAAGATCCCTCTCCATCTCACGTCCCCGGTTTGCCACCAGGGCGAGGTAGCGCAGCAACAGAAGCTCTGTGCTGTCTTCATCCTGAAGCCACGCCGCATAGAGACGCCGGCGCCCCTGCGGGGAGAGCCTGGCTTCAAGATAACGCCACACTCGGGAGGCCTGGGAGGGGATGGTGACAATCTCCTCCCAATCCCCCAGAATCCCCCGGCGGCGGCGCCAGGGAGGAGCCACGGCGGAGGGGGAAATCTTACGACTCCAGGAATGGCAGAGCAGGGAGAGAAATCCCTCGAAGGTGCCGTCATACCCCCAGGAGATCATGATGAAAGGAGAGAGGGCTCCTCCAGAGGGAGCCGCTTCTGCCCCGGGTGTTCCCGGGATCTTTTTTGCGGAAGAAGAGCCTGCCGAAGCATCTCCGGGGAGGAGAGAAGGGAGGAAAAATGCCCCTGCCCCGAGGGGAGATCAAGAAAGTACCGGGCTCGCCGGAGCACCACTCCAATCTTTTGAAGATGTTCCAGATCAAGCTTTCGACAGCGCCGGGCCTGGATGATCTTGCGGGCCGAAAGCACCCCTACGCCGGGAATTCGCAGCAATTCCTCGTAGGAAGCCCGATTCACGTCCAGAGGAAAGAATTCTGGATGCCGCAATGCCCAAGAGCTTTTTGGGTCCAGATCCTCATCCAGATCGGGGTAGGCGGCACTCACCATCTCCTCCGCCTTGAATCCGTAGAACCGCAGCATCCAATCCGCCTGATAGAGCCTGTGCTCCCGAAGAAGAGGTGGCAGCGCAAGCTGGGGGAGCAGGGGGTTGGAAGAGACCGGCACAAAGGCGGAGTAGTAGACCCGCTTGAGGCCATACCGCCCGTAGAGATGCTCGCAAAGCCGCAAAATCTGGAGATCCCGCTCTGGGGAGGCCCCCACGATAAGCTGGGTACTCTGTCCGGCGGGGACAAAGAGCGGTGCCCGGGGGGAGTGCCGCCGCTCCTCTCCGTAGGCCTCGATGGCGCTGCTGATGGTCTGCATGGGGGTAAGCACGGAGTGTCGGGATTTTTGAGGGGCCAGACGCACCAGGCTCTCTTCCGAGGGGAGTTCGATGTTCACGCTCATGCGGTCCGCCAGAAGCCCCAGCTTATAGAGCAGCTCCGGAGAGGTGCCGGGGATGGCCTTGGCGTGAACATACCCCCGAAAGCCGTACTGGTACCGCAAAAGCTCCAGAGCACGGATCATCCGCTCCGTGGTATAGTCCGGAGAACGCTCCACTCCGGAACTCAAGAAAAGCCCCTCGATGTAGTTGCGCCGGTAGAAGGCGGTCACCAGATCTGCCAGCTCTTCCGGGGTGAAGGAGGCACGCCGCACCTCCGCAGAGGAGCGGTTCACACAGTAGGCGCAGTTATTGACACATTCGTTGGAGTAGAGAACTTTGAGCAGGGAGATACAGCGCCCGTCAGCGGCCCAGGTATGGCAGACCCCCGGAAGGGCCACACTGCCGAAGGCTCCTCCTCTTCCGGGGGCTCCTCCGCTGGAGGAACAGGAGACGTCGTATTTCGCGGCCTCTCCGAGAATTGTGAGTTTTTCCATACATTCCATGGGATGGCACGCTCCTTACGGTTTCGGAGAGGAGGCTTCTCTCTTTCTCCGAAGTATTGTACAATACTCTATACGATATGCTGTATTGGGTATACAAACGAAGCTTCGCAATTTTCCATATCTTAAGGAGGCGGCAGAATATGACCACAAAGTTTGAGGGCGTTACGGTAGAGACCAAGGCGAATATCTATTTCGATGGCAAGGTGCAGAGCAGAACCATCTTTCTTCCCAATGGAGAAAAAAAGACCCTGGGGGTCATCATGGCGGGAGCGTACGAGTTCGGCACCGCAGATCGAGAAGAGATGCAGATGACCCACGGAGAGGTAAAGGTTCTCCTCCCCGGCAAAACCGAATGGGAAACCTTCAAGGCCGGCGAGACCTTCCACATTCCCGCCAACAGCTCCTTCAAAGTAGATTGTGCGGAGCCCTTCGAGTACATCTGCTCCTACTTCAAGGCGTAGCACAAAAACAAAACGCCTCACACCTGCTCAACTCCCTCTCTATCTAAGGGAAGGGGCACTTGTGCGTCGTATTTGGTTTCAAAGAGCCCCGGAGGATCTTTTTTCCCGTCCTCCGGGTAGCTTTTGAGTAAAAGCAACTCAAAGCATACATTTTTCAAGACATCATTACAAAATAAGGGCAAAATGTCAAGCATGTCCCTCTTTTTTGTTGTGCCTACGTTTTTTTGGTTTTGCAGCCGGGAAACGTCGGAAGGCGTCTCCCCGCAGCTTTCGTTTGTAAACCGGAAAACCACACACCCTCCTTCAATCGACCTTTTCATTTTTCACTCTTTTTCGGTGCCGGTGATACAATATCCCCGGCACACATTCCAGAGACACGGAGATGATCTGCATGCGGGGAATCCATCTTTCCTTTATGAAACGCATCTTCTATCTCTGGGGGGAAGAGCCCCGGGAGGAACCACTCTCCCCGCTTCCACCTCTTTCGAAACATCTCGCCCAGGCGGGGCTTCTCGCATCGCCCCGCCGCACTCCTCTGGTACGGAACACGCTCTGGCTCCCCTCCCGGGGAGGCGTTGCGCTTCCCTCCTCCCCTCTTCTCGGAGAGGAGCCGGATCGACGCAGAAAAATCTCTCTGGAGCCCTTTTCGATCCCTACCCTCCCCCTTACCCTCCAGGAAATGAAAGAGCTTTTCCGCACCGATTCTCTGGAGCCCCCTCCTGGGAGCGCTCTTCTTCTGGGGCCTTCGCTTTTCTGGGCCTTTCGGCTCTTCCGGCTTACGGAAAATCTCATCGCCCGAGAGAGCTACCTCCCTTCGCTGATGCAGGGAGACTCTTTCTGGGAGGCCCGGTGGATACCGGTGCTTCCCGAGGAGATGGAAAAAGAGATGGAGCACCTTGGGGAGAGTCTCCCCGGGGCACTTCGTTGCATGGCCCAGGAAGAGGGAAAGGCTCCGGAGATTGCCCCCCGGGAGCATACCAGAGAGATGCTCTTCACCCTTCTCGACGGGCTGATCCGTCTTTGTCTTGGGAGAGAAAACAAAGTAAAATCCTCTGCACAAAGCTTCCCCAGTCTTCACGATGCCTGGTTGGAAGCCCTTAGCACACCTTCTCCCAAGGTACTCTGGAAAAAGGAAGAGGAACTTCGGGAGTTTGCCCGAGCCCTGACCTCCTGGAGCCGCCCCGCCCGGCTTCACAGTGAATCTCCCTGCCGCTTCTGCCTGCGTCTTGAAGAACCCTCCACGGAAAAAGAGCCATGGGAGGTGCTCTATCTTCTGCAGCCCAAAGAAGATCCGAGTCTGCTTCTTCCTCTTGAGGATCTCTGGAAGGAGAAAAAGGCTCTTCTTCCGAAGGCCTTCGGAGACATTCCACGGGAGTTCATCCTTGCAGCCCTGGGGCAGGGCTCCCGCGTTTCATCACACATGGCTCAAAGCCTGGAGCATAAGGATCTCCGGGGGTTCTCCCTGGATGCCTCCGAGGCGCTGCACTTTCTTAAAGAAGAAGCCCCGGCACTTCAAGCCTCGGGGTTCACCCTGCAGCTCCCCTCCTGGTGGGTGCGCCACAAGGGGCTGAAACGCGTGAGCCTTACCGCCAAGGTCTCCAGCTCTGCCTCGGAGGAGGCGAATCTGGGACTGGAGACGCTGCTGAACTTTCAGTACGTCCTCTCTCTTGGAGGAGAGGAGCTTACTCCCGAGGAGATGCAGATGCTGGCGGAGCTAAAGACTCCCCTGGTGCGCTTTCGGGGGCAGTGGATTGAGACGAGCCCGGATCATCTCCGGAAGGCTTTGGAGTTTCTCCGCAAGAAAGGCTCCCGGGAGGTGGCCGCCTCGGAGGTTCTCGCCTCCGCCCTCGGAGAAGAGGGGCTGGAAGAGGGAGAGATTCTGGTGGAACGGGTGGTGGTGGAGGGATGGTTTGCCACGGTGCTGGAGGATCTTCGTCAGAAGAGAGCCTCCTCACCGGAAGAGCCCCCCCGGCATTTTCAGGGGACGTTACGGCACTACCAGGAGGAGGGTTTCGCCTGGCTTGCCTCTCTGCGCCGGTGGAAACTTGGGGCCTGTCTGGCGGATGACATGGGGCTGGGGAAGACCATCCAGACTCTGGCGCATCTTCAACGGGAACGGGAAAAGGGGGAGACCCGCCCGGCCCTTCTCATCTGCCCCACCTCGGTGGTGAACAACTGGTGCAAGGAGGCAGAGCGCTTCACTCCGGAGCTTCCGGTGCTGGTGCACCACGGCTCCTCCCGGCACCGCAAAAAGAGCTTCACCGCCGCCGCTCAGGATCAGGGGCTGGTGATCTCCACCTTCGGCCTGCTCCAGCGGGATCTTGCTCTCTTTCAGGAGATCCCCTGGAGCGCCATGATTCTCGACGAGGCCCAGAACATCAAAAACCCCGAAGCCAAGCAGTCCAAGGCAGCGAGAAGCATCGAAGCAGAGCATCGCATCGCTCTCACGGGAACCCCTGTGGAGAACCGCCCCCTGGATCTCTGGAGCCTTATGGACTTTCTCAACCCGGGCCTTCTCGGGAGCCAGAGCTTTTTCAAAAAGACCTTCCAGAAATCCCGAGAAAGTTCCGAGAAGGAGGCGGCTCTGGAAAAGCTCCGGAAGGTCAGCGCCCCCTTTCTGCTTCGGCGGCTCAAGACGGACAAAAAAATCATCCGGGATCTTCCGGAGAAGATCATCTCCAAGGAGTACTGCGCCCTCACCAAGGAGCAGGCCTCCCTCTATCAGTCCGTGCTGGAGGATCTGCAGCGGGGGCTGGAGAGCGGAGAGGATGCGGGGCGTCAGGGGCTGGTGCTCTCCACCCTCACGAAGCTCAAGCAGATCTGCAACCACCCCGCCCAATTCCTGGGGGATAACTCCTCTCTGGAAAACCGATCGGGGAAACTCCGACGTCTGGTGGATCTTCTCGAAGAGCTTCAAGAGACCCAGGAGCACTGCCTCATCTTCACCCAGTACCGGGAGATGGGGGAGATGCTTCAGAGGTGGCTCCGGCAGTATTTCGCCCAGGAGGTCTTTCTGCTTCATGGGGGGGTACCCAGAAAAAAGCGGGATGAGATGGTGGAAATCTTTCAAAATTCCCCGGAGGCCCCGAAGATCTTTATCCTCTCCCTCAAGGCAGGGGGTACCGGGCTCACCCTCACCCGGGCAAACCACGTGATCCACTACGACCGCTGGTGGAACCCTGCAGTAGAGAATCAGGCCACGGACCGAGCCTTCCGGATAGGGCAGAAGAAAAACGTGCAGGTCCACACCTTTATCGTGCCGGGGACTTTGGAGGAGCGGATCGACACCTTGCTGGAGAAGAAGCAGGATCTGGCGGAGAAGCTCGTGGGAGGGGAAAATTTCTGGATCGGCAATCTTTCGGATCGGGAGCTTCAAGATCTGCTGCGGCTGGGTCCGGAAGCACTGGAGGTGTAGCAAATGGCACGAAAACGTAAAAACAGCTTCATGTGGTACGAACCAACCGCCCCCCGGAAGGTAGACGGAGGCATCCGGGCGATAAGCCAGCGAGGAAGCTTCGCCACCACCTGGTGGGGGAAGGAGTGGATCCGCATTCTCGAATCTTCGGATATCGGGGCACGGCTCTCCCGAGGCAAGAGCTACGCCCGAAAGGGACAGGTGACGGAACTCGCCGCCGCTCCGGGCAAGATAACCGCCAAGGTTCAGGGATCCCAGGCGAGAAAGTATTCCATTCTTCTGGAGTGCGACGTTCTTTCAGAGGAGCAGAAAACCCGGCTTCTTCAGGCTCTGGAAGAGCAACCCTTTCTCGTAGCCCGGCTTCTGGAGAAGGATCTCCCTCTGGAGATGGAAAATCTTTTCCGGCAGGTGGGCCTTCCGCTCTTTCCTTCCCCCGAAAAGGATCTTGAGACAAACTGCTCCTGCCCGGACTGGTCCAACCCCTGCAAGCATATCGCTGCGGTCTTCTATCTTCTGGCAGAGGCCTTCGACGCAGACCCCTTCTTCCTGCTCACCCTCCGGGGGCTGGAACGGGAGGATCTTTTCGGCCTCTCCCGAGAGGAGAACCTTTCCGAAAAGAGCGGCTTTCCTTCAGAACCTCTTCCGCTGGAACCCGAAGGCTTTTGGGGATCCCGCAACCTCCCCCCTCTGGGAGAAGCTTTTCCTCCTTCGGAGTTCCATGGCACTCTCCCGCGCCGGCTCGGAGCGCTCCCCTTCTGGCGCTCTTCCGAACCTCTGATACCCTTCATGGAAAATCTCTACCGCGCCGTGGCAACGGAAGATAGAGACGAGAGCCGCTTAGAGTAATCGACCGAAGGTGCAGTGCCTCTCAGAGAGGCGCTTTTTGAAATCAATTGAGACTGCAGACCTTTTTTGATATCAGGTCATAAATTATCCGGATTGGGCAGAATTACGCAAATTACCTTTGCACCTACTGAACAGAAAGAAGTCCCCCGCAAAAATGTCGCCATTGCAAGCCTTTTTCGAGAAGTCGCATCCGGGAAAACGCTAAGCCCCTGCTTTTTGTGCATAGTGCATAAAAAGCAGGGGCTTTTAAGGTCTTTCTTTCAGATGTTCTCTCTAATGATCTTTTTTGAATTCCCCTCTATACTGGCATCAACGAGAAGAACTTGGGAAGGAGCTTCCCAAGATTATCAAACATAAGGGAGGGGAAAGGTTATGGCGAAGTATATCGATCGGATCATCCTTATCGGCACCATGGTTTTCGCTATGGGATTCGTGTTAGTGATGCTGGGGATCAACTAAACCGTCAAAACCGAACAATCCCGAAAAATCCTCACATTAGAATAACCCATCTCCGCACCATGCCCTAAAAGGCATGTATCAGAAGCAAGCGCGCACAACCGCCAACCTCTCAGGGGAAGCCTTTTTGCCGAAAAAGGTCCTTCCCCTGGCCCGAAGCCGAAAGCACACACACGAGAACCACCAAACCACCAAGCCTTGGGGCTCTTTCTTTGGCAGGAAGAAAGAGCCCCGCTGCTTTTTTTTGAAAAACCCCGGTTCCCCTCGCTCTTGAAAATAAGCGAGGGGAACCGGGGTTTAGAAGTTTGTTCCGGGGGAACTATTCCTTGCTGGAAAGAGAGTTGTAGATAGTCCCGATCTTGATAGGCTTCACGGGGGGGCGTACAACCCCCTGAGGAACTTCCGCATAGGGGGTTCCTGTCATTTTGGAGATCTCCCGAAGGATGATCTCGCGGCATCCACGGCCCTGGCAGGGGCCCATGCCGACCCGCAGCACCCGCTTCAGCTCTTCAAAGCTATCATACCCCTTGGCGATCCACTCCCGGATCTCTCCCAGAGTGACCTCTTCGCAACGGCATACCACGATATCGTTCTGCTTGTCCGCCATGTTACGCCACCACCTTTACCGCTCGGATTTCCATGACCAGATCCTTGGGAACCGATACATGTACCACGTAGGTTTTGTCTTTCCAGGGTTCCGTTACCGAAACGACGGTCCCCCGATGTACCTCTTCCCCCTGCCGGTTGCAACAGGCTATGGGGTCGCCTTTGGCGGGGAGGGGGAGCATTTCGTAGGGGAGCTTCATGAGCGCCTGATCGGCTTCTCCCCAGGTGAGGTCTACGACAAAACAGGCGAGGCCGGGACATTTGGCTACGCAGAGGGCGCAGCCGGTGCATTTGCTGTAGTCGATCCGGGGGGTGTCGTTGATGTCTTCGAAGGGGAGCACCGCTCCGGTGGGACAGCTTGTGTGGCACGGGTTGCAGGGGATGCGCTGAGGACATTCGATGAGCACAAGCCCGTTCTTTTTGCTTTCCCAGATTTCACGGGGGGGCGCGATGGCCCCGGGGCATTCTTCCGTGAGGATGCCGCTGTTAAAGAGTTTTTCTTTGTCCATCATGGTTTTCTACCCCCAACATTCACAGCAGACTTCACAGAGGCCTGCCCGGATTTTTTCGCCTACTTCTCCTGCCCGGAGGTCTTCAAGACGCTTGTGGTAGAGGGCGGAGCGCTCTTTGTGCTCTTGCGGGGTGCCGTGGCTGAGGCTGGCGGCGGCGGCGAGGCCCGCAATGCGTCCTTCTACCATGGCGGCGGAGGCTTCTTCGATGCCTGCAGCGTCTCCCGCTACCCAGATGTCGGGGTGGGAGGTGCGCATGAGGGGGTCCCGTCGGGCTACGTAGCCGCAGAGCTGGGGGACAAATTTCATGGTGCAGTCCGCCTGCCAGAGGAGTTCACAGGTGGGGGTGAGGCCCACAGCGAGGCAGATGATGTCGCAGTCGACTTTTTTGGGTTCCCCTACGGGTTTGAAGCAGCTGTCGATTTCCTGAATGAGGGCACCTTCGATGATGCTCTCTCCCAGGGCTTCGGTGATGGTGTGCTGGAGGTAGATGGGAACCCCCATACGCCGGATTTTGGCGGCGTGGACCCAGTAGCCTCCGATTTTGGGCATGGCTTCGAGGATGCCCACGATTTCAACGCCTGCCTGCATGAGCTGGTAGCTGACGATGAGGCCGATGTTGCCGGCTCCTACCATGAGGACTTTGTCCCCGGGGGCGACGCCGTAGACGTTCATGAGGGTCTGGATGGCGCCGGCTCCGTAGACTCCGGGGAGATCGTTGTTGGGGAAGGGGATGAGCCGTTCCTGCGCCCCGGTGGCCATGACGATCTTTTTGGGTTTGATCCGGACGTATTCTTCTTCGCCTACCACATAGCTGACCACGCCGTCCTCTTTGTAGTAGCCCGTGGCGGTGGCGTTGGAGAGCACCTTCACTTTGCCGGATTCCTGGTAGTGTTCGAGTTCTTCAAAGAGGATGTCCGCTATGGAGAGCCCCCGGGTGCCTGCATGTTCTTCTTTGGAGCCGAAGAATTTGTGGGTCTGTTTGATGAGCTGCCCTCCGAGCTTGAGGTCACTGTCGAGTACGGTGACTTCCGCTCCCAGGGAGGCGGCTTCAATCGCCGCAGAGAGCCCCGCAGGGCCTCCGCCGATGACGAGTATTTCTGTGGTTTTCATGGTTTTTCCTCCCCTTAGCCTTCTACCGTCACGACGCCTTTGCCCGTCTGGGTTTCTACCTTCATCCCCGCTTCAAGGGGGGTGACGCAGGTTCGTACGTTGGGCACTCCGTTTACCGTCATGAAGCAGGAGGAGCATTTCCCGATGGCGCAGAAGAAGCCTCGGGGGCGTTTCATTTCAGGGGTGATCCGGTAGGTGCGTACGCCGTTGGCGTGCAGCGCCGCGGCGATGGGTTCCCCCGCAAAACCTTCCAGCTGCGTGCCGTCGAAGCTGAAGGTTACTTTCGTCTTCTTGCCGTGCTGAAAGTCCAGTATGGGATGATTCTCAATGAGTTTCACAGACAGCCCTCCCTGACAAATAAATATCACAGTCCACACAAACAACCACCCACACACACAAGCCCCCGAGAGAATCTCCACCTCCCCGCCGAGAGCGCCTTTTTGAAATTCCATAAAATCACGCAAAATGTGCGTAGAGAACACAAAATATGGAATCATATATATCACCAACTCGGACAAATTGCAAGGAGAAGATAAAAAAATCCCCCGAGAAGAGGGGGATTGATGGAAAAATTTTTTGCGTGGAGATCAAGGGGGAGGAATTTTCATCTACCAGGTTGTTCGCAGATAGGCAGCCTTCAGTGTCTCGGGTCTCTGGGGCTCTCTCCCTTGGGCAAGATGCAGGAGCTTCAGTCCTCGTATATGGGTTTTTACCAAAGTCACGGGCATTGCTACAAAGGCGGGAGTTTCCGCACAAGAGGTATCCGCTCCGCAGAGCACCCAGGGGTACTGTTTTGTCAGCTCCCCGGCCCGCTCCTCCACCTGAGGCAGGGAGAGGAAGCTCTCTTCCTGCAAGGGATGAAAGAGATGGTTCTGCAGCATATAGGTTCCGCAGAAAAAGGCTCCCCGTTTGGCGGGGATGAGGGAGATCACGGGAATTCCCTCGAGAGCCACACCGAAGGCGAGAGCCTCCAGGGAGGAGAGAGGGATCACCGGTACGTTCAGGGAAAAGGCGAGGGAGAGCGCATAGGAGATCCCCACCCGGATTCCTGAGAAGAACCCCGGCCCTCGGGTAACTGCCAGAGCGGAAAGATCTTTTGGTTCAACCCCCCAGATTTGGAGCATCTCTGAAACCATCCGGGGAAGCTCCCGGGACTGCCGGCGCCCAAGAAGAAGATTACTCTCCCCAAGCTCTCCCTCCGCTGAAGCGAGAGCGACGCTAGTCATGGCGCCAGAGCAGTCGATTCCAAGGATTAGATTTCTCATCTATCACAGGCCTCCTCTACAAGGGCACGGAGTAACAACAATGCAGTCCGCAACTATTTCTTCCGGGTGAGCAGTATGAGAAGCACCGCTCCTGCGAGAAGGGCTCCCATCACCGAGAGAACCGGATAGAGATCCAGTTGAGGGTGCCGGATTTTAAGCATCCCCGTTACCCCGAACGCCGCCAGAAGGGAGACAAAGGTGTAGCGAAGGCCTTTTATTCGGGCTCTTGAGGTCTCTTCCTCTTCCTTCTCCCAGTCGATGCGCTTTCGTCGTCTCATGGAGTATTTTTCCTTTCGGAGGAATTCCCCGAAGACTCTTTGTCTCCACCTTTACCTCCTCTACTCCGTTTCACAGGAGCCCTCCCGATTTGTACAGAGCACTTTAGATGCCCGAGGGTTCACGGTTACCGAGACGTGGGATCCTTCGGGGTAGATCTTTTTGGCTCCGGGATCGTCGATCTGCACAAGAATTTCGGTGTTTTCCGAGGTGCGCACAAAGGTCTCCATGCTGTGTCCCAGATAGATGTTGGTGGTAACGACTCCGTCGAGAATCCCCTCTCCGGGTTCGAGAATCTCCATGGATTCCGGACGACACATGAGAAGACAGGGATCTCCGGGCTTAAGATTTTTGGAAAATCGGGGTATGGAGAAGGCGTGTCCGCGAACCTTGAGAGTACAGTTCTCGGCATCCTTACCGAGAACTTCTCCCTCGAAAAAAGCCGCCTTTCCGACAAAACCTGCCACAAAGGGAGAGATCGGATCGGAATAGATGTCGAAGGGGGTGCCGGTCTGCACGATGCGCCCCTGATGCATCACCACGATGCGATCCGAGAGGCTCATGGCCTCTACCCGATCGTGGGTGACATAGACCGCGGTAATGCCGAGGTTCTTCTGAATCTTGCGGATCTCCACCCGCATCTGCTCCCGCAGGAGGGCATCCAGATTGGAGAGGGGCTCATCCAGAAGAAGCACTCCGGGCTCCACGATGAGGGAGCGCGCCAGAGCCACCCGCTGCTGCTGCCCTCCGGAGAGTCTTCCCGGGGCACGCTCTCCGAGATGCTCCAGCCCCACCAGAGTAAGGGATTCCGTCACCCGGCGGCGAATCTCTTCACGGGAGCACTTGCGGAGTTTCAGCCCGTAGGCCACGTTGTCGAAGACGCTCATATGAGGAAAGAGCCCGTAGCTCTGAAAGACCATGGCGGTATCCCGCTTGTTGGGAGGGAGGTAGGTAACATCCTCGGAGCCGATACGGATGATCCCCCGGCTGGGGGTTTCAAATCCTCCGATCATGCGGAGGGTCGTTGTTTTGCCGCACCCCGAGGGACCAAGAAGGGTGACAAGCTCTCCGGGCTGCACGGAAAGATTGGAATCCTCTACCGCCACCACCTCTTTTCCTGTGGAGGCCTCGGAAAAGGTTTTTGTTACGCCTTCGAGCTGCACCGGTTTAGATGTAAGTTTCATGAACTCCTCTTCCTTTCTTTACATGCCTGAAACACTTGGAGTGCGTGACATGGCTGGAATTAGCTGCATCTCGAATCCATGGTGAAAATCAGAAGGATATGGTCTTTTCAAGATATTTGTTCTGCCTCAGGAGAAGCCGCATGATCCCAAAGGCGGCAAAGACGATGAGAATAAGGGTGGTGGCCAGAACGCTCGCCAGGCCGAACCGAAGATTTTCGGAAAAGTTGTAGATCAGCACTGTGAGGTGGTACCACTTGGCGGAGATCAGGAAGATCACTGCACTGACGGCGGTCATGGAGCGCACGAAGGTGTAGGAGAGGCTAGAGATGAAGGCAGGGCGTATGAGAGGGAGCACGATGGTGCGGAAAACCGTGGGGGTATCCGCCCCAAGATCCTGAGCGGCCTCTTCGATGGAGCCGTCGATCTGCCGCAGGGAGGCCACTCCCCCCTCCACTCCCACGGGAAGCTCCCGAACCACGTAGTTGATGACGATGATGAGTCCCGTCCCCACCAGAAGGAGAGGGGCCTGATTGAAAGCCAGAATGTAGCTGATCCCCACCAGGGTTCCGGGCAATGCAAAGGGGGTCATGATCAGGGCTTCGAGAAGACGTTTCCCGGGAAAGCGCTTCCGCACGAGCAGCAGCGCCGCAATCATGCTGATGATCCCCGCCACGGGGGTTGCCGCTGCCGCCAGGGTGAGGGTATCTGTAAGGGCATCTTTTCCCCGAGTGAAGGCCTCTACTATGTTTTCAAGGCTGAAGCTGTAGTCGATCCCCCAGTTTTTCACGAAACACCCCGCCACAATGGTGCCGTAGAGTGCGAAGAGAAAGAGCACCACCAGGATCATGCTCCCCAGCAGAAGCCGCTTGACTCCGGGGGTGACGAGTTCCGTCACCCGGGCAGAGGGTTTCCCCGTCACGGTAACCACGGATTTGCGGCTCACCCAGAAGCGCTGTACAAAAAAGGCGGTGAGGGTGGGGAGAAGCAGCAGTATGGAAAGGGCTGCCCCGTTGCCGAGACGGTTCATGCCGGTTACCTCAAGGTAGGCCTCCACAGAGAGCACCCGGTAGCTTCCGGAGAGAATCAGGGGATTTGCGAAGTCCGCCAGGGAGTTGGTAAAGACCAGCAGCCAGGCGCTGAGAATTCCCGGAAGAGCGAGCGGAAAGGTGATGGTTCGGAAGGTGGTCCACCGGGAGGCGGAGAGGTCCAGCGCCGCATCCTCGAAGGTGGAATCTATGGCCTGAAGCACCCCGGAGAGGGTGAGAAAAGCGATGGGGAACATCCCCATGGTCTGCACCAGCACAAGCCCTCCGAGGCCATAGATGCTGAACCCCGAAAGACCGAGAATCTGTCTGGTGATGAGCCCGTTATTGCCGAAGAGAAGGATCACCGAGAGGGTGAGGGAAAAGGGGGGCGAAATAATGGGAAGCGTTCCCATGGCTCCGAAGAAACGGCGGCAGGGAACCCGGGTGCGGGTAAGCACGAAGGCGAAAAGAAACCCCACCAGTGTGGAGGCGGTGGCGGTACATACCCCCAGAAGAAGGCTCCCCCGAAAGGCCTCGCCGTACTGCCGGGAGGCAAGGATGGATCTCCAGATCTCGAGAGAGTAGGTACCGTTGTGGAGAAAGGTGAGCCGAAGCGCCTGAAAGAGAGGATATGCCACAAAGATTCCCACCATGGCAAAGAGCCCCAGAATAGCAAATCCCGTAACGGGATCGCGGCTCCAGAGAATAACCCCGAAGACCGCCCCAAAGAGGATAAAGGCACCTACGGCAAAGGTGTTCAGAAGACCGAGAAAGTTTTGCTCTCCCTCCCGGGAGAAGGCGAAGACCGCCACACCGTCTACCCATCCTTCCTCTCCGTAGAGAGGTGCAAAGAGGAGATATTCGGAAAGGCCCTCCTTCCAGGAGAGAGGGTGCGGAGGCTGATGGATCTCTTCGTAGAAGGCGCTTTCGAAGGCTTTGGCAAAGAGCGGGGTCTTTTCGTTTTCGCGGAGATACCGGAGAAAAGACTCGTCGGAGCCGTTGTAGAGGTGCTGCTCGTCAATTCCCGGAAGCCCCTGAATAAAGACCACCCGAAGATCTTTCGGAGAGGGTGTCTCTCCTCTCCCCCCTCCGGAGAGGGCCATCCGGGCGATCTCTCTGCGCTGCTCGCTGGAATACTCCATAAAGGCGCTGGTAAGATTTTTGGAGATCCACAAATCTACCGCCCCAAAAAAAAGAAGTACGACTCCAAAGAGGAGAAGACGTTTTTGGTTTTTCACATTCCACGGCTCCCTTCGGTGTTGTTGCTTCAGGTGCTTTTTATTGTACCACGGGGAACAGAAAAAGGCCCGAAAGGCCCCTTTGAGAAGGAAGGGCTTTTCGGGCCTGATTGTAGAGGATCAAATGCCGCTGCTGGAGCTACTGCTGGAGCTTGCCGGAGCCGGGAACCTCGTTGTTCCACCGGTCTACGAGACGCTCCTTGTTAGCTGCATCCCACTCGTCGTCCTGATCTACAAGATTCATGGTTTTGATGCTGAACCCTGTGTCCGGCTCTTCGGCTTCGCTGGAAAGGGGAATCACATACCACTGGGCGATGATGTTCTGGGCATTTTTACCGAGAATCCAGTCGTAGAGCTTTTTCCCCTCCACCGGCTCGGGGCCGTTGGCGATAAGGGACATAGAGGCGGTTTCAAACCCCGTGCCATCCGAGGGGACGGCGATTGCAACAGGAGCGCCCCCCTCCCGGAGCTTGATGAGGTCGTGAAGGTAGCCGATGGCGACGGGGTTCTCGCCGATGGCGCAGCTCTTGCCGGGGGCAGAGCCGGAGCGGGTGTACTGGTCGATATTGGCATCAAGCTTCTTGAGATAGTCGAAGGCCTGCTCCTCATCCCCTCCGTATATGCGGATAAGTGTGGTGAGGACGTTGTAGGCGGTGCCGGAGGTGCCGGGGTTCGCCATACGAATTCTCCCCTGGTACTCCTCTTTGAGGAGATCTGCCCAGCTTGTGGGCATGGAGAGCCCAAGCTCTTCGGCCCGTTTGGTGTTCATGCCGAAGGCTATGGGGCCTACGTAGAGGCCTACCCAGTACTTTTCAGGATCGCGGTACTTTTCGGGAACACCGGCAGCAATCCGCGAGTTGTAGGGAGCGAGAAGCCCCTTGCTCTTGGCACCGATGTGCAGGGTTCCTACTCCACCGACCCAGACCGAAGCCTGGGGGTTGGCCTTCTCCGCTTCGATTCTGGCAAGAGCCTCGCCGCTGGAAAGACGAACCCACTGCACGTGTACCCCCGTCTCCTCCTTGTAGCTGTCGAAAAGGGCCTTCGCCAGAGGTTCTTCCATAGTGGTATAGGCCTTCACCAGATCCCCAGCAAAAGCGGGGAGAGCCGCCAGAACACAGAGACAACAGAGCGCTACAAGAACAATTTTCTTCAAGGGTTTTCTCCTCCTAACATGTTGTAGTCCACAGACCATGAGACATCACGAGCACCCTTACATTATAAAGCAGATTGTGCGCCATGCCTAGAGGATTATTACATTCCACAGGCGGCAGCGAAAAGATTCTGCCGGACTTTTTAGAGCGGTTTTACAAATAACGTGTCACGTGCTGTTTCACGGAGCCTCCGCTTGTGTATCCCCTCTGCTCCGAAAGTGGCGAAACCGCTCCCTTGCTTTGCTGCTCCGAA
>Ga0334888_1000871_pt1 | contig 43403 bp, 30 predicted proteins | sample GraSluR1_MG_FD_207227 | JGI IMG/M metagenome (GOLD analysis project Ga0334888, IMG submission 207227) | Sludge microbial communities from methane-producing bioreactor in Wageningen University, Netherlands - Granular Sludge_3_08-R1 | ecosystem: Engineered > Bioreactor > Anaerobic > Unclassified ...
GGCCCCCGACGCCTTTCTGTGGGAGGCTGACGCCCCCTGGCCCTCCCACCTCTGCTCCCGCCAACTGCCGCGTGAACGTGTTCTCACAGCAGAGCCGGGGCCAAGCTCGCGGGGCCCTGCCGCAGACCCAGGACCAAGCTCCCCGGGCTCGACGCGACGAGAAGTCGGTCGGCCAGGGACGAAGCGCCGGGAGGGGGCCGCGATCTGACCCCGACATGCAAGAAGGCCTGGGATTCACATCCCAGGCCTTCGGTCAGCCGTGTTCAGGCGGAGGGCCGAGGCCCTTCATCCCGAGCCGGCAGGTGTACTAGGCGTCGAACTTCTGACCGGTCAGGGTCTCGACGTTCTGGATGGGGTCGACGACGCCCTTGCCCTGCTGGTTGGCGTCCAGGGGCTTGCCGTTCACCGGGGGCAGGGAGTCGGCGTTCTGCATCATGACTTCCTTGACCTGGCTGGGGCTGATCTCCGGCTTGACCTGGTGCATCAGGGCCGCGACGCCTGCCGCGAACGGGGTGGCCATCGAGGTGCCCGACATGGACACGTAGCCGTTGCCGCGGTTGGACAAGGAGGTGATGTTCACGCCAGGGGCCAGGATGTCGGGCTTGGTCAGCTTGTCGACGGTGGTCGGGCCGCGGCTGGAGAAGTAGGCCAGGCCGTCGTCTTCGCGGGTCAGGGTTCCCTTGTCGTCCTGGGCGCCGACGGTGATGATGTTGGGGGCGATGGCCGGGGTGCCGATCGTGCCGCCACGAGGGCCTTCATTGCCGGCGGCCACCACGGTGGTGATGCCAGCAGCGTGCGCGGCTTCAACCGCCTGGGCCACGGGGTCGTTCTCGGCGCTCTGGCTGGCGCGGCCACCCAGGGACATGCTGATCACGTCGATGGAGAACTGCTCTTTGTTCTCGACGGCCCACTGGATGCCCTTGATGACGTTGGAGAAGCTGCCGGAACCCTGCGCGTCCAGGACCTTCACGCCGACCAGGCTGGCCTCGGGGGCAACGCCCTTGAACTTGCCTTCCGAGCTGACGCCCGAACCGGCCACGATGCCGGCGCAGTGCGAGCCGTGCCCCTGGTCGTCGTAGGCCTCGGCCTTGCCGTTGACCATGTCCTTGAAGCCGATGATGCGGTCCTTCACGTCCGGGTGCTGGGCGATGCCGGTGTCGATCACGCAGACGGTGACGCCCTTGCCGGTGATTCCCTTGGCGTGCAGCTTGTCCACACCCAGGGTCTGGTTGGCGTTGTCCATCAGGGGCCGGAAGGTGTCGATCACTTCGGGCATCTCGCCTTCGGGGATCCCGATCTTCTGGTCCAGGCTGATGGCGGTCCCGGTCCCGGCGACCTTGCTCAGGTCGGGGAGGATGCTTCCGTCCTTGCCCGGGGTGACCTGCACGGCGAAACCGTTGATCAGGGGGAGCTCGGCGGTCACCTGGTTCTCGGGGTTCCGGGCCAGGATCGAGGCTTTGAGGCTCTCGAGCTTCTCTTTGTCCTGATGCTGGATGATGAGGTTGACCGGGCCTCCGTCGGAGGAGACAAAGATCTCCTGGGGCTGCTTCTCGGCTGCCGGACGTGCTGCGCCGGTGTTTGCGGCACCCGTGCTCACCGGGGTCGCAGTGGTAGGCCGAATCTCCATGTTGAGGGACTCCTTTCAGGTTGACCAGAAAAGTCTGCCGCGCAAGATCCGGCAATCGCGGACGCGCCGGACCCCCCTGCAGATCATCCCACGGATCGGGATCGGGATGCTTGTCGAAATTTGAACATTTCGTCGCGCGGTCCCAAAAAAAGCTGACAGGGCGACCCCCCCCGTCCAGGAGGGCCGCCCTGCTCAGCAGGTGCTGACGAGACGGGCTACGCCTGGCACTCGTACACCTTGCGCGGGGCATAGTGGGTGTGCAGCAGCTTGTGCGAGAGGTGCGAGTTGGGCTTGCCCAGGAAGTCCTTGTACAGGGCCTGGACCTCCTCGTTGTCGTGCGACTTGCGCTTCACGCAGGCCTCGTCCTCGGCATAGAGGGCTGCGGCGCGGTTGGCCTTGGGGTTCACGTCCAGCCGGACCTGGGCCGAGACGATCGACTGGCCACCGCCGTGGACGCAGCCGCCCGGACAGGCCATGACCTCGATGAAGTGGTAGTCCTTCTGGCCAGCCTTGACCGCATCCAGGACCTTGGCGGCGTTGGCCGTACCGTGGGCGATGGCCACCTTGATCTCGGTCTCCTTGCCGTCGATGGGCAGGACGACCGAGGCCTCCTTGACCCCGTCCAGGCCGCGGACCGCGCTGTACTCGATGTCCTGGAGGTCCTTGCCGGTCAGGATGTCGGCCACGGTCCTCAGGGCCGCCTCCATCACGCCGCCGGTGGCGCCGAAGATCACGCCGGCTCCGGTGTACTCGCCCAGGATGCTGTCCGCCGTCTCGTCGGGCAGGTTGGCGAAGCGGATCCGGGCGCGCTTGATCATGTCGCCCAGTTCGCGGGTGGTCAGCGAGTAGTCCACGTCCCGCAGGCCGTCGACTTCCATCTCGGGCCGGTTGGCCTCGGTCTTCTTGGAGGTGCAGGGCATCACCGAGACCGACACGATCTTCTTGGGATCGATGCCCATCTTCTGGGCGTAGTAGGTCTTGAGGATGGCCCCGAACATCTGCTGGGGCGACTTGCAGGTGGACAGGTTGGGCAGGAACTCGGGGTACTTCATCTCGCAGAAGCGGATCCAGCCCGGCGAGCAGGAGGTGATCATCGGCAGCACGCCGCCGGTGGTCACCCGGTTGAGGAGCTCGGTGCCCTCCTCCAGGATGGTCAGGTCGGCCGAGAAGTTGGTGTCGAAGACCTTGTCGAAGCCCAGGCGGCGCAGGGCGGCGACCATCTTGCCGGTGACCCGGGTGCCGACAGGCATCCCGAACTCTTCACCCAGCGAGGCGCGAACCGCCGGAGCGGTCTGGACCACGACGAACTTCTCGGGGTCCTCGATGGCTTCGAAGACCTCGTCGATGTACTGGCGCTCGGTCAGGGCCGCCACCGGGCAGGCCTCGATGCACTGGCCGCAGTACACGCAGTCCACGTCGCGCATGCTGAAGTCGAAGGCGGGGGCCACCTCGGTCTGGAAGCCGCGGTGGGTGAAATCCAGCACCCCGATTCCCTGCACGTCCCGGCAGGTGCTGATGCACCGGCCGCAGAGGATGCACTTGCTGGCGTCGCGGATGATCGAGTGCGACAGGTTGTCGATGGTCGGCTTGCGCTTCTCGCCCTGGAAGCGGACCTGATCGATCCCCAGCTCGTCGCACAGGCTCTGCAGCTCGCAGTTCTGGTTGCGCTTGCAGGTCAGGCACTCGCGGTTGTGGTTGGCCAGGATCAGCTCGACGTTGGTCTTGACGGCCTTGCGGACCTTGGCGGTGTTGGTGCGGATGTTCATCCCCTCGGCCACCTGCAGGATGCAGGAGGCGGGAAGGTTGCGCATCGGAACGCCCTTGATGTCGGCTTCCACGACGCAGACCCGGCAGGCGCCGATCTCGTTGACGTCCTTCAGGAAGCACAGGCTGGGGATCTCGACCCCCGCCTGGCGGGCGGCCAGCATGGCGGTGTAGTTGTCGGGAACACTGACTTCAATCCCGTTGACCGTGACGTTGACGTTACCCATCTCGGTGATCGTCCCTCTCAATTTCTCGCAATGGCGTTGAAGGAGCACACGTTGAAGCAGGCACCACAGCGGATGCAGAGGGCCTGGTCGATGACGTGCAGTTGCTTGACCTCGCCCGTGATGGCTTCCACCGGGCAGACCCGCTTGCACTTGGTGCACCCCTTGCAGTCGGCGGTGATCACGTAGCCGAGCAGGGCCTTGCAGACTCCGGCCGGGCACTTCTTGTCCTGGACATGCGCCAGATACTCATCCCGGAAGTGCTTCATGGTCGACATCACCGGGTTGGGAGCGGTCTGTCCCAGGGCGCACAGGGAGGTCAGCCGGATGTTCTCGGCCAGGTCCTCCAGGTTCTCCAGGTCCTGCATGGTGCCCTCGCCGGCCACGATCCGGTCGAGGATCTCCAGCATCCGCTTGGTGCCTTCACGGCAGGGTGTGCACTTGCCGCAGGACTCGTCCACGGTGAAGTCCAGGAAGAACCTGGCGATGTCCACCATGCAGTTGTCCTCGTCCATGACGATCATGCCGCCGGATCCCATCATGGAGCCGATGGCCACCAGGTTGTCGAAGTCGATCGGGGTGTCCAGGTCGGCTGCGGTGATGCAACCGCCGGAGGGCCCGCCCGTCTGCACGGCCTTGAAGGCCTTGCCGTGGGGGCAGCCCGACCCGATGTCGTAGATCACCTCGCGCAGGGTGATGCCCATCGGGACCTCGACCAGGCCGGTGTTGTTGATCTTGCCGCCCAGGGCGAAGACCTTGGTGCCGGGGGACTTCTCGGTGCCGAAGCTGCGGAACCAGTCGGCGCCCTTGAGGATGATCTGGGCCACGTTGGCCAGGGTCTCGACGTTGTTGATCACCGTCGGCTTGCCCCACAGGCCCTTGTGGGCGGGGAAGGGGGGCTTGTTGCGCGACATGCCGCGCTTGCCTTCGATCGAGGCGATGAGCGCGGTCTCCTCGCCGCAGACGAAGGCGCCTGCGCCCAGCCGGATCTCGATGTCGAAGCTGAAGTCGGTTCCGAAGATCTTCCGGCCCAGCAGGCCCATCTGCTGAGCCTGGCCGATGGCGATCTTCAAGCGCTCGACGGCCACGGGATACTCGGCGCGGACGTAGATGTAGCCTTTGCTGGCCCCGATGGCGTAGCCGCCGATGGCCATGGCTTCCAGGATGGCGTGGGGGTCGCCCTCCAGGACGCTGCGGTCCATGAAGGCTCCCGGGTCGCCCTCGTCGGCGTTGCAGATGATGTACTTCTGGTCGGCCTTGTTGGGAGCCGCGAAGCCCCACTTCAAGCCCGTCGGGAAGCCCGCGCCGCCCCGGCCCCGCAGGCCGGACTTCTTCATCTCGTCGATGACGGTCTCCGGGGTCATCTCCAGCAGGGCCTTGCGCAGCGCGGCATAGCCGTCCCGGGCGATGTACTCGTGGATGTTCTCGGGGTCGATGGTGCCGCAGTTGCGCAGCACGATCCGCTCCTGCTTGGCGTAGAACTGCAGGTCTTCCAGGTTCTTGAGGTTCCCGGCGTGATCGTGCCCGACCGTGTAGTCCAGCACAGGCTTCCCGCCTTGCAGGTGCTCCTTGACCACCCGAGCCGTCTTCTCGGGGTCCATGCGGATGTAGGTGACCTTCTTCTTGCCCGTCTCGAGCACCTCGAGGATGGGTTCGTAGGTGCACATGCCGACGCAGCCGGTCACCGCCACGTTGACGTTGTCCAGGCCCAGCTCGGCGACATCCTTCTTGAGGGTTTCCATGACGCGGCGGGCGCCGGCGGACTGGCCGCAGGTGGCCATGCCCACGACGACCCGCAGGGTCCCCTCAGACTCCATCTCCTCAAGGGCCTTGGCCTTGAGGCCGTTCAAATCAACCATCGTCATCATCTGTGCCAACCTCGATTACTCGTATTTGCCAAGGATGTCGGGGATGCGGCTGACGTCATCGAGCTTCCCGAACACGTCGTCGTCGATCATGATGCAGGGGGCCAGGCCACAGCAGCCCAGGCAGCGGGTGGCTTCCAGGGTGAACTTGCCGTCGGAGGTGGTGCAACCGACCTTGACCTTCAACTCTTCAACCAGCTTGTCCAGCACCTTCTGCGAGCCCTTGACGTAGCAGGCGGTTCCCATGCACACGCCGATGTGGTGGCGGCCCTTGGGCTCGATGGCGAACTGGCTGTAGAAGGTGGCCACGCCGTAGATCTCAGCCAGGGGGACGCCCGTGTTCTCGGAGATGAACTTCTGGACTTCGAGAGGCAGGTAGCCGAACGAACGCTGGGCCTCCTGCAGCACCGGCATCGTGATCCCCTGTTCCTGGTTCAGGGAGTCGATGTAGCTCTTGAGTTCGGCGAAACGGGGATCCTCAGCCGTAATGCAGCCGCAACTGCATGCGCACTTGGATTGATCGTTCACGTTCCCTAGTCTCCTCTGCGTGTTGTTCCCCACCCCGGTTCCGAACCGGTTCTGGTTCACCTCAGGATCCTCGGGCATTCGGACCCTGGCGGAGGCGGGTCGGGAAGCATGCTCCATGTTTGGCCGAGGCTCATCCAGGGCAGGATCCCACCCTGAGACAGGGCGGGGCCCGGGTGGACGAGGCGCATCTGGCGGAAACGTCGGGAGGCGCTTGGGAGGACCCGGTGTCCGGTTCAGGCCGCGAGGCCACGAAGCCAACAAGAAGGCACGAACCACAGTCCGTGCACGCGGTCTCCTTCTCGTGTGGGGGCCGAATACCTTCCAGGTTCCTGGTTTCTTTTTGCGTCTCGAGTGGGCTGGATTCTTCCGTGTTTTCAGCATTTATTCAGGTTCACGGGGCAGCGTGTCCAGCCATGGGAGTCCATTCCGATCGACGCAATCTTCGCATCCGAAGGGCCTATGATGCCGTCCTGACCGGGATCCCTTTCGGGATCTTCAAGTTCGGGACCGGCTGGCTGCTGGGCGGTGAGTCTCCGCTCCTGGGCGGGGTGGTGGCGGTCTGGGGAGCCCTGGACATCATCCTGAACGTCCTGGCTGTGGTCTTTCCCGTCCACTTCTCGTGGTGCGTGCTGTCCAACCTGGGACGGCACCTGGGCCCCCGCTGGGAGGACCGTCTCCTGGCCCTCGACACCTTCATCGCCTTCGCCATCGTCTCCACGATGATCGGCTTCCGCCTGCTCTCCGGGCTTCCGTCGGTTCTGGGCAGGGTCTGGGACGTCGCGGTGATCTGCAACGTGATGGGCGTCGGGGTGGACAGGCTCTACCGCTCCTGGAGTCGTTGAGCGGATGCTCCCGTGGATTCCTTCGCCTCCGGAGGCTCGGAGGTTCAGAGGGATTCGGGGTGCTTGAAGAGACCGGGCAGGACCTCTTCGGCCCGGCCCACGACCTGCTGATCATACCAGCCGCCCGGGGCAGGCTCGAGGTTGACCAGCACCGACCAGGCCCCGTCGGCCTGGGCGCTGGCGGCGAACCCCGCCGCCGGATAGACCGTTCCCGAGGTGCCGACGGCCACGAAGAGATCCACGCCGCGCAGAGCCTGGGCGGTGCGTTTCAGGGCTTCGGGGTCCAGCATCTCGTGGAACAGCACGATGTCGAAGCGCAAGGCCCCTCCGCACTCCGGACACGCCCGGAAGTCCAGGGACTGGTCCGGGAAGGCGGGGGCATCGCACCGGGTGCAGCGGGTCCGGTGGATGTTTCCATGCAGCTCCACCACCTGGCGGCTCCCGGCAGCCAGGTGCAGTCCGTCCACGTTCTGGGTCAGCAGGTGGACGCCGGGATGCCGGCTCTCGAGCTCGGCCATGGTGCGATGCGCCGCGTTGGGTCGGGCCTGGCGGGCCGCCTCACGCAGAGGGGCGAAGGCACGCCAGACCAGCTCCGGATCGCGCGCCAGGGCTTCCGCCGTGGCGCAGCGCTCGATCTCCTGGTCGTTCCAGAAGCCTCCCGGCCCCCGGAAGGGGGGGATTCCCGAGGCGACCGAGACTCCGGCTCCGGTCAGGAAGACGATCTTCTGGTAACGGTCGGGATCCAGCATGCAGGCTGCTTCTTCGTCGGTGGGAGGTCCCCTGGCCCGCCCCGCGAGGTCTTCACGGTGCGGCGACGGGATTCGGCCCCTCCTTCGCCAGGGGGGTGAGGAGTGCCATCAACTCCTCCGGAGTCTCGACGCGGACCAGGGCGTCGCGCACGCCCGTCTGTCCCGACGGATCCAGGGCATAGTGGAGCAGTTGGCCGCGCAGCTCGCGGATGGCCCTTCTGACGGGCATCCGGGTGGTGAGCAGCATCCTTCGGGCGTGGTGCAGGGCCACCGTCGCGCGCTCGGACCGGTCGGGTTCGGGGAGGGGGCCCCCGGTGCGCAGTTCGTGCTCCACCCGTCGGAAGATCCACGGCGAGCCCAGGGCGGCCCGTCCGATCATGACCCCCGCGCATCCCGTCTCGGCCAGCATCCGGCGCGCGTCCGCCGGGCTGGTCACGTCGCCGTTCCCGATGACCGGCACCTCGGGCACGGCCCGGACGACCCGGGTGATGACCCGCCAGTCCGCGCGCCCCGACATGCCCTGCACGGCGTGGCGGGCATGGACCGTCACCCCCGCCACCCCGCAATCTGCCGCCAGGCGGGCGATCTCGACCGCGTTGACGCTGCCGGCATCCCAGCCCGCCCGGATCTTGACCGTGACCGGCACCCCGACGGCCTCGACCACGGCCCGGAGGATCTCCGCCGCCCTTTCGGGGGCCCGCAGCAGCCCGGCTCCGCCCCCCTGACGCGCCACCTTGGGAACCCAGCATCCCATGTTGACGTCGACCACGGCGGCGCCCGCCAGGACCACCTTCCGGGCTGCGTCCGCCATCTCTTCGGGTTCGGCCCCGAAGATCTGCACCGCCACCGGACCCTCCTCGGGCCTCCAGTCGAAGAGCTCCAGGGTCCGAGAGCGGCTGCTGAGGAACTTCAGGGCCCGGGCACTGACAAGCTCGCTTGCGGCCAGCCCCAGGCCACCCTGCTCCCGGCAGACCTGGCGGAAGGCGTGGTTGGTCTGCCCGGCCATGGGGGCCAGCAGCAGGGGAGTCGCCCAGGTCAGGGCTCCCAGGCGGAGGGGGCGGAGCAGAGGGCACATCAGTCCGCCCCGAGATCCTGGGGCGCCCCGTGCAGATGCCGGTGCAGGACGGCCGCCAGACCTGGACCGATGCCTTCGACGCGGGCCAGATCTTCCGGGGTTGCGCTCATGAGCCGGTCGACCGAGCCGTAGTGGCGCAGGAGGGCCTTCTTGCGGGAGGCGCCGATTCCAGGCACCTCGTCCAGTGCCGAACGGCGCACGGTTCTTCCCCGCAGCTCGCGGTGGTAGGTGATCGCGAAGCGGTGGGCCTCGTCGCGCAGGTGGGTGACCAGGAGTCGGGCCTTGGAGTCCTCCGGCAGTCGCACCGGATCAGGGATTCCTGGCAGGAAGAGCTCCTCGTTCTGCTTGGCCAGCCCCACCACCGGGACGCGCTCGCTGAGCCCGAGTTCCTCCAGGACCCGGACGGCCACGCCCAACTGACCCTTCCCGCCGTCCACCACCAGCAGGTCGGGCAGGGTGGGGAAGCGCCGTTCGGCCTCCGCAGAGTCCGGCTCCAGGGCGGCGGCGAAGCGGCGGCGCAGGACCTCGCCCATCATCCGGAAGTCGTCGGGCGTCTGCGCCCCGCGGATTCGGAATCGTCGGTAGTGCGAGCGTCGGGGCAGCCCGTGCTCGAAGACCACCAACGAGCCCACGGCCTGTTTCCCGTGGAAGTTGGAGATGTCGACGCACTCCAGGCGCCAGGGACTGTGGGAGAGGTTCAATGCGCCGCGCAGTTCTTCAAGCCCTTCGGCGCGCAGGTCCACCCGGGAGGGAACGGCCAGTTCCTGGTGCAGCCGCTGACGGGCGTTCTTCAGGGCCATGGCCAGCAGGCGCCTCTTCTCGCCGCGCCGAGGCTGGCGGATCTCGACCCGGCCGCCCCGGCGCTGGCCCAGCCAGCGGCTCAGCAAGTCGGCGTCCTCGGGCAGCCGGGTCACCAGGATCCGCCTCGGGGGGGGGGACCCTTCGGCGTAGTGCTGCTGGAGGAAGGCGCCCACCTCGTGGGGGACCCCGGCCTGCAGATGGGCATCCAGCAGGAAGTCGCGCTGTCCCAGCAGTTTCCCTTCGCGCACCTGCAAAACCACGGCGCAGGCCAGGCCCTTGCCGGAGGTCAGGGCCACGTAGTCCTCGTCCTCCGGCGTGTCGAGCACCACATGCTGCTGCTCGAGGAGGCGCTCGAGGTCGGCCAGCATGTCGCGCAGGCGGGCACAACGCTCGAAGTTCAGGGCCTGGATCTCCTCGGCCATCTCCCGGCGCAGGCGGTCCAGCAGCTTCGAGGTCTGCCCCTCCAGGAACTCCAGGGCCCCATCCACCGCCTTGCGGTAGTCCTCTGCCGAGACCAGGCGCGCGCAGGGAGCGGTGCACTGGTGGATGTAGTAGTCCAGGCAGGGCCGGGAGGCCTTCCTGGACATGTCGAGGTTGCAGGTGCGGATCTGGAAGACCCTCTGCAGGATCTTCCGGGTGCGCCGCAGCGCGCCGGCATCGGGGAACGGACCGAAGTAGCGGTGCTTGGGGCTGTGGGGGCGGCGGACCAGGCGCAGGCGCGGATACTCCTCTCCGGTGCTGACCTCCAGCATGGGGTAGCGCTTGTCGTCGCGGTATTTGACGTTGAAGTAGGGGCGGTGCCGCTTGATCAGGTTGTTCTCGAGAAGCAGCGCCTCCATCTCCGAGTCGACCACGATGGTCTCGACGTCGGCCACCTGGCGGACCATCCAGCGGATCCGCGCCGAGAGGTCCCCTCCGGACTGGAAGTAGGAGCGGACCCGCGAGCGCAGCGAGGCCGACTTGCCCACGTACAGGACCCGCCGGCGACCATCCCGCATCAGATAGACCCCGGGAAGCTCCGGAATGGTCCGGATCTTCTCGGCCAGGTCGGGATGGACCACGGTGGGGGCCTCGGCAGGCAGATGGTCCGCCAAGGGGTCCCCGAGCGTCCGGGGGGGGAGAGGATCCTCCGTGGACATGGGGCCCTAAGGGGTTCGCGCCCGGGTCTGCGCCAGCAGCTTGTGGAGCTGCTGTATGGCGGCCTTCAACTGCGCATCCTGGGCTCCGCCCAGTTTGTTGGAGGGCTCGGCCTCCACCACCACGTCGGGCTCGATCCCCTGGCGATGGATGTCGCGCCCGTTGGGCGTCAGGTAATGGGCGATGGTGTGGCGCAGGGCCCCTCCGTCCGAGAGCTCGTGCAGCGACTGGACGCTGGCCTTCCCGAAGGTGGTCTCACCGACCAGGACCGCCACACCCAGATCCTTCAAGGCCCCGGCCGTGATCTCGGAGGCGCTGGCCGAGAACCGGTTCATCAGCAGGACCACGGGGAGCTGGACCTTCTTCTGGGCGTCGGCCCGGTGGGCCTCGTTGCGCTCGACGCGGGGGTTCACCACGCTGACCACCACGCTGCCCTTGTCCACGAAGTGCGACACCACGTCCAGGGCGGCGCTGATGTAGCCTCCGCCGTTGTTGCGGACGTCCAGGACCAGGGCCCGGGCTCCCTGCTGGAGCAGCTTGTCCAGGTCGGCCTGGAACTCCCGGCCGGTGTCCTCGCCGAAGAACCGGATCCGCAGGTAGCCGATCTGGTCGGGAAGCATCTTGGAGGTGGTGCTGGAGACGTGGATCTGCTGGCGCTGCAAGGTCACGTCGAAGGGGGGGAGGGTTCCCCTCTTCAGGGTCAGGACCACGCGGGTCCCGACCTCGCCCCGGATCTTCAATGTGGCAGCCTCGATGTCGATCTTGGACGTGTCCTCCCCGTCGATGTGGGTGATCCAGTCTCCGGTCCGGATGCCGGCGGCGGCAGCGGGGCTGTTCTCGATCGGCTCGATGACGGTCAGACGCCCCTCATGGCGCGGGTCGGACTCCAGGTAGATGCCCACTCCGCCGAAGTTGCCCCCGCTCATCTGCTCGCTGAGGCGGCGATACTGCTCGGGGTCCATGACCGCGGTGTAGGGGTCGTTGACGGCCGCGACCAGGCCGGTGAGGGCGGCGTAGCTCAACTCCGGGATCTCGATGCCGGGCGCGACCTGGGCTGCCAGGAAGCGTCGGGTGAACTCCTCCTGCAACCGGGCGCGGTCCTGGGTCTCGGGAAGCTCCGGCAGGTCCACTCCCTGGACGCCCTTGCTCTCCAGGAGCGCGCGCATCCCCGTCAGCGCGCCCTCCAGAAGTTCGCGGGTGTCCAGCGAGCGGATGTAGTCCTCCTGCAGCAGGTCCAGCACCTCGGTCACGGTCTGCAGGCCGATGGGAGAGGGTTCGGGTTGCGGATGCCGCGAGTCCAGCCAGGCCTTCAGGGGGTGGAAGACTCCGACCCCCAGAACGGCCCCCAGGAGGATGGCCAGCAACATCAGGGCTGCCTGGGTCTTGTAGTTCGCCGATTGGCTGGCCATCTGGGACTCCCGTCTGGTAAGGGTCGGGCAGGGGAAGGCCCCCGGCCCACGTCAAGCCCGGGTTCTTGTTATTGACCCAGGTAGGGCGAGAGGTCGAAGAGGAAGGTGCGCTCGCGGCCATCCGGCCCCTTCACCCGGATCTGTTCGAGCAGGACCTCGTCGCGGCTCAGGATGCGACGGTCCAGGACCTCATAGTCCGAGCCGCTCTGCAGGGCCTGCTCGATGTAGGCTCGCTGTTCCTGGGTGCTGGCGACGCGCACGGCGTCCCGGATCGAGGACTTGCGGGGGGCGGGAGCCTGGCTGATCCTCTCCATCAGCACGTCCAGGGCCTTCTGGACCTGGGTGTCCTCGGCGGTGCCGATCTTCTCACCGGGCATCTCGACCTTGACGTCGGGTTCGATGCCCAGCTTGTGGATGTCGCGCCCTGAGGGGGTCAGGTAGTGGGCGGTGGTCAGCTTCAAGGCCGAGACCTTTCCTTCCGGGAAGCGCAGCGGGTAGATCTTCTGGACGCTCCCCTTGCCGAAGGTCTTCACGCCCACCAGGACGCCGCGACCCAGGTCCTTGAGGGCCCCCGCGGTGATCTCCGAGGCGCTGGCCGAGAACTCGTTCATCAGGACCACCAGAGGGGTCGCGTTGCGCAGGTTGGGGCGCGAGTTGTGCACCTTCTCGGGGACTCCCCGCTCGGCCACCGAGACGACCCGGCTGCCGGTGGGCAGGAACTTCGAGCACACGTCCAGGGCGGTATTGACGTAGCCCCCGCCGTTGTTGCGGACGTCCAGGATGAAGGCTTCGGCTCCCTGCGACTCCAGCAATCGCATGGCCTGTTCGAGCTCGACGTTGGTGCTGTCGCCGAAGACGCGCAGCTTCAGGTGGCCCACCTTGTGGCCGTCCTTCTCCAGGAGCTCGGAGCTGACGCTGTTGACGTGGATCTGCTCGCGGGTGAGGGTCACGTCGAAGGGGTTGGCCACCCCACTGCGGCGGATGGTGAGGACGATCTTGGAACCCACGGGTCCCCGCAGCATGTCTCGGGATTGTTCGATGGTGAAATTGCGGGTGCTCTTGCCGTCGATCCGGAGGATCTGGTCGCGAGCTCGCAGGCCGGCCCGCGAGGCCGGAGTGTCCTCCATGGGCTCGACGATGGTCAACTGCTTGGCGTTCTTGGCGTCCAGCTCGATGTAGATGCCCAGCCCTCCGAAGTTCCCGCCCGACATCGATTCCTGGAGCAGGGCGTACTCCTCCGGGTTCATGTAGACCGTGTAGGGATCGTCCAGGGCCTTGAGCATGCCCTGGATGGTCTCCATGGTCAGCTTCTCACCCTGCTGCAGATCGGGATAGCGTTCCAGGGCCATCCCATACTGGCGCTCCAGCTCGGCCAGGGCCTCCTTGCGGTCGGCCGAATCCGGCACGTGCTCGAGGAAGTCGGCGTCCAGCTTGCGCTCTTCCAGAAGAAGCCGCATGCCGTCCAGCGCGCCGTTGACCAGTCGGGCGGGCGACACCTCTTCGAGGAACTCGTTGCGGACCAGGGTCATCACGGTCTCGATCACCCGCAGTCCGGCGGCCGGCGAGGCCTTGGGGGGGGCGGCCAGCGCCGGGAAGGTCAGGGAGACCAGGAGGGGCAGGACCAGGAGCAGCTTGCGCAGGGAACCGACCATGGGGAGCGTCACCTCTTCGGGAGTATGCAGATGGGGGGAAGCGGGCTCAGATGAAGCCTGCCGGGTCGACGGGGTTGCCGTTGATACGGACCTCGAAGTGGAGGTGGGGGCCGGTCGAGTAGCCCGTGCTGCCCACCGCAGCCACGGTCTGACCTTGTTTGACGGCTTGCCCATATCGCGCGTACAGCACCGAACAATGGGCGTACAGGGTGCTGTATCCACCGCCGTGGTCGATGATCAGGCAGTTTCCGTAGCCTCCCATCCAGCCGCTGTGAATCACGGTTCCCGAGTCGGCAGCCCGGATCGCTGCGCCGCCTGCGGCTGCAATATCTATTCCCGAATGGAACCTTAAAGTTCCGAAGATCGGGTGGATTCGATAACCGAAGGGGGAGGTCTGCGGGCCGTCGGTGGGGTACACGTAACGGCCGGTGCCTCGCGCGCGGCCGGCGGAGGGAGCCATGGCCTGTTCGCTGTGCAGGACGCTGCGCAGCCGGTCTTCCAGCTCCCGGGTGCTGCCCTCCAGCTCCACCACGTAGGAGGCGATGGACTGGCGTTGGCTCTGGACGCTGGCCAGCAGGTTGCTGCGGGTCTCTTCCAGCCGGGCCAGGCGGGCCACCCGCTGCTCCTGGGTGGCCTTCAGGCGGCGGATCTCGGCCACCGTGCTGCGGGCCGCGGCCTCCTGGTCTTCCAGCTCTGCCTTGTGGCGGCGGACCTGCTCGACCAGCAGCCGGTCGTTCTCGATGAGGATCTTCAGGTAGTGGGCATGGTCCAGGAAGTCGGTGAAGCTGTTGGATCCCAGCAGCACAACCAGATAGCCGACGTCACCCTCGGTGTAGATCTCGCACAGCCTGCGCTCCATGGCCGCCTGGCTGGCCTTGAGCCGTTCGCGGGTGGCCTGCAGGTCGCGCCGGATGCTCTCCAGCCGGGACTCGGCGCTGGACAGCTTCCAGGCGGTCTCCTCCAGGATCATCCGGCTCTCCTGCAGGCCTGCCTGGGCCTGGCTGAGCTGGGTCGAGAGATCCTTCTCGCGCTCGTTGACGACGTCCAGGCGCTTGCGCTGGAAGCGCAGCTCCTCGCGTTTCTGCTGGAGGTTGCGGCGGACCGAACCGGGGTCGGAGGGGGCTGCGGACACGCCCGGGGCCAGGCCCAGCACGGCCGCCGCCAGGAGCATGACCGCCAGGATCCGCTTCACGCCTTGAGGTGCCGGTTCACCGAGATCAGGCTGCCCAGGGCGCCGACGGCGCACCCCAGGCTGACCAGGCCCAGGTTCAGGAAGGGCAGGACCTCGCCGGGGGCCAGGATGGGCAGGAAGGGGACGGTCTTGTGGAGCTGGGGGACCACCAGCCGGTAGGCCACGTCCACCACGGTGGCGGCCATGGCCGCGCCCACCAGGCCCTGGGCCACCCCTTCCAGGATGAAGGGCCAGCGGATGAACCAGTCGGCAGCCCCCACCAGTTGCATGATGTCGATCTCCTTGCGTCGGGCGAAGACCGTCAGGCGGATCGTGTTGCTGACGATCAGCAGCGTGGAGGCGAAGAGAAGGCCCAGGATCACCATGCCCACCACCCGGACCACCTGGTTGAGGGCCATCAGCTTGCGGGCCACGTCCCGGCCATAGTCCACCGAGCCGACCCCGGGAAGCTGCCCCACCTTCTCGGCCACGGCGTCCAGCGCCTTGGGGTTGTCCACGCGGATCTCGAAGGCGTCGGGCAGCGGGTTGTGGGACAGGTCATCCAATGTGATTCGCGAGCCCAGCCGTTCGCGCAGGCGCTTGAAGGCGGTGTCCTTGGAGACGAAGTGGGTGCCCTCGACGTGCTCGATCTTCATCAGGGAGGCGTGGAAGGCTCCCGCCTCTTCGCGCTGGAATTCCGCCGACATGTAGGCCTTGACCTGCATCTCGCCGGCCAGCTCTCGGGACAGCGAGTCGAGGTTGGCGACCAGCACCACGAAGAACCCGAGGATCAGGGTCAGGACCATGACCGTCGAGATCGAGGCCACGCTCATCAAGGGGTTGCGCCGGATGTTGATCAGGACTTCCCGCAGGAAGCACTCCAGGTAGTATCCGCCCGAGGGGCCGCGGCGGCGGCGTGGGATGCGCTCCTGCCCGGGCTTGGGGGAGGCTTCTGGGGGCTCCGGGGTCCGGCCGGGAGACTTCTCGGGACGAGGCGGGTGACTCATCGGCTAGACGCCTCCCAGGACCAGGGATGGTCGGGAGGAGGCGGTGGGGACGTACTGGCCCCTCTGCAGGTCGTGCAGCATCACTCCGCGGTCCATCACCAGCACCCTCTTCTGCATGACGTCCACCATCTGCTGGTTGTGGGTAGCCACCAGCACCGTGGTGCCCCGGGCGTTCACCTTCGAGAGGATCTGCATGATGTCCCAGGACGAATCCGGATCGAGGTTCCCCGTGGGCTCGTCGGCCAGGAGGATGAGGGGATCGTTGATCAGGGCCCGGGCGATGGCCACCCGCTGTTGTTCCCCTCCGGAGAGCTCACCGGGAAGGCGATCGGCCTTTTCGCGCATGTTCACCAGGGTCAGGGCCTTGGTCACCTTGCGCGGGATGTCGGCGCGGGAGGCGCCGGTGACCTCCAGGGCGTAGGCCACGTTCTCGAAGGCGGTCTTGTGGCTCAACAGGCGGAAGTCCTGGAAGATGACCCCGATCCGACGGCGCAGCAGGGGGATCTGGGAACGCTTCATGTCGGTGATCTCCTGCCCGTCCACGAAGACCGCGCCGGTGGTGGGATCGTGCTCGCGGTAGATCAGCTTCATCAGGCTGGACTTGCCGGAACCGGTATGCCCCACCAGGAAGAGGAACTCGCCCTTGCCGACCACCAGATCGATGTCCTGCAGGGCCCGCACCCCGTTGGGGTAGACCAGGCTGAGGTGGTGCATCTCGATGATCGGGTCGTCGGTTTCCAGCAACAGATCGCCTCCGAATCGCAGGGACAGGGGTCGCTCGGGCAGGGGATCGCCGGAACTGGGTACAGCGGCTCCCGGGTCGCGGGGATTATATCACGCCCTCGAAAAGGGTGTAAAGGCGGGGATTTCGGGAGTGCTGCTCCTGAGCGTCGGCGATTTCCTGTCGGATGCCGGGCGGGTCTGAAGGCCCCTGGGTGGAGGTGGTGGGTCTCAGGCGGCGCGGGTCTCCGAGCCGGAGGTAGCCGGCCCGCACCGGTACTCGGGTGCGGCCTCGCAGACCCGGTCGTCGCCCCCCTCCCATTCCAGCGCCTCTCCGTCCACCAGCCTGTCGTCGCAGTAAACCCGCCAGGGTTCGCCCCCCTGCAGCCCCACCTCCCAGATGCGGGTGCACGGATCATCGCCCTCCACCCGCATGGTGCCGCCGTGGAGGTGGCGCAGGTGGTGGGCGGCGCAGACCACGGCCAGGTTTTCGAGTTCGTCCGCCCCGCCCTGGGAGCGCCGCCGGATGTGGTGGACGTGCAGGTTGGTCCGGCAGGCGCAGCCCGGAACCTCGCAGCGGTAGCCCGCGCGCTCCAGGGCCTGCCGGCGCACCCGGCTCTGGCCCGAGTCCTCCTGGCCAGCCTGGCGCAGGAAGACCAGGCAGAGAATGTACAGGCACTCCTCGGGAGTGAGCGCCTCTCCGGCGTCCCGACGCAGATCGGCCTGGGCCGCCTGCAGCAGACGGTCCAGGGATTCCGGCAGTACCAGGCGCAGGCGGATGGTGGGGGAGGACTCGACGGCCTCGGGGGCTTCGAGGGCCGGCTGGCTGTGGGTGTCGGGAAGGCCCGCCCTGGCCTGGAGGGCGTCGCGGCCCTGGGAGGCCGCCGCCAGGGACCTCGAGCCGCCGGGGGGCTCATCTCTCGGGGCGGTCGCGCCGGGGCAAGAGTCTGGAGTGGGGGTGGGCGTCGAGGCCGGCGCAGCCGCTGCGGATGTCTGGACTACTTCTGGCGCGCTCCGGCTGGAGTCGGTCCGCTCGAAGGCCCGGGCCAGGTCGTCGCAGTTCGCCTCGAAGGCCTGCAGGCCAGCCTGGCGGCGGAAATCCTCCAGCGTCTCAGCCTCTCCCGGGGCGGTTCCCCTGCGCTGAGTCCAGGTGGCGGGAAAGCGACTGGCCAGGACCAGGGCCGCCTCGACCGCCTCCTCCAGGCGCCGGCAGGTGTGGTCCTCTGCGAAGGCTACCCAGTCCGCGGCATCGGCCCTCCGGGGCAATCTCAGCAGCAGGTCCACCTGGGTAGGGGAAAGACGGCCTTCGGAGAGAGCCTGTCGCAAGAGCCCATGCTTCTCCAGGCGCTGGTCCCGGGCGGTGGCCTGGAAGGCGGTGCTGGGGGCGATCCCCCGGCTCGCCAGCCAGGCGCGGAAGGAGCGGAACCCGGCCTCGCGGTACAGCCTTCCCTCCTGGACCCGGCGCAGGATCCGACCGCGCTGCAGCTCCAGGCGCTCTCGCGAGGCCAGCAGCCTGCGAGCCAGGCGGGTCAGCCTGCGGGGGCTGCGGGGAAGCGCTTCGCGCAGGAGGCAGGGGAGTTCGGGAGGGGCTTGGGCGCCATCCCTTCCGGTCCGCGCACAGCCCAGGTCGGGCGCCGCGCTGCTCGGCCCGGCCTCCCCGCCGCTGGAGTCGGGCTCCGAGGGAGGCGCCGTGGCTGGCCACCGGGGATCGCGCTGGAAAGGAGGCGGAGCCGGGGTGGCCTCCCCGCCGCCTGCCTCGGGCGCTGCGGCCGGCCATCGCGGATCGTCCTGGCAGGAAGGCGGGGCCTCAAGCGGCCGCCCGGCCGCGAACTCGGCCAGGATCTGCTCCAGCGCGTCGGCAGGACCCAGGTCGCGTCCCTCCCGGCGCCGGGCCAGCTCCACCGCGGCCAGCCAGGTGGCGTAGGGCTCGGCCTCCAGGTCGTAGGTTCGGACCCGGGCGGCTTCCTTCTCTTCGCCCGCCCTCGAAGGACGCAGCGGCCTTGTAGCCCGGCGCAGCTCCTGTACCGGGAGGTCCGCGGCCCGGGCGGCCCATTCGGCGTCGCCGGCTTCGTCCAGGCGCAGCAGTTCCAGGACGTGGGTCCGGGGAAGCCCCTCTTCCAGGAAGGCCTGCCTCAGGATCGGCCGGCGCAGGAGCCCCTCGGCCAGGCGCACCGAGTCCCATGCGGCGGTCGCCGAGATCCCCAGCTCCTCGCGACAGAAGACTGCGGGCGTCACGTAGCCCAGGTGCTTGTGACCTCCCCGGAGCATGGGGGCGAGGACCTGTCCCAGGCGGACCTCGAGCAGGGGCCCGAAGCGGGCCAGTTCACCCAGGGCCTCCTCCATCAGGGCGACCTGCCGGGCCCGGGAGGGCCGGAAGCCTCGGGGGTGGTCCTCCAGCAACGCGAGGACTTCCGGGCGGAGGTCGGGATGGGCCTGAGATGCCGGGTTCTCCATACCTCATTCTAGCGTGAATGGGGCACTCCAGTCCAATTTGGCGATCGCGCAATCGCCTGTGGCGCAGGGTTTTGCGCGATTTACAGGCGATGATTTGAGGCCTATTCGAGGGCCTCGACGGCACAAATCTCGTCCGGCATCGGAACAGGCCCTTCCAGGCCCTTCCAGGGGGGCTGGCGGGTCGATTTTCCATCGACATCCTTCAATGCCGATTCTTGCCCTCGGGAGGTCCCGTTGCAAAGATTTAACAATCATGCTGGTCCCGGGAGCCTCTCCCTGTCCGTCGAAGACCCGCCCTTGGAGTCGGGTCGCCCCCGAACCCGTTCCTCCGGGGCCAGTCCTGCGAACCTGCGGCGGTCAACCCGACGAACAGGATTTCCCTCGCGACCACGAACCCCATCTCTGGCCTTCGGGGCCACCTGAAACCTGGTGTCACTCCCCGGTCCTATCTTGTCGTCATGGGCACGCGATGCTGAAGCTGGAAGAGATCAAGAAGAACGCGCAGGTGGCGGGCCTGGAAGCCGGCGCCGTGGTGCGCGTGGTGACCACCGAACCCGTGGGGGACAACGCCGTCACGGTGTACTACAAGACGCCGGACGGTGCCCTGCACGAGCGGATGTTGTTCCGCAGCGACGAGGCCAACCTCTCGCTGGCCGAGGCGGGCCGTCCCTGGGCCTTTGACGCCCCGGCCGCGGACTTCAAGCTGGTCGTCGAGGCCTTTCGGATCCACCTGGCCCACCTGTTCGACCCCATGATGGCGGTGCACACTTCCAACGTGGAGCCGCTCCCCCACCAGATCACCGCCGTCTACGAGTTCATGCTCCCCCGGCAGCCCATGCGCGGCCTTCTGGCCGACGACCCCGGCTCGGGGAAGACCATCATGGCGGGCCTGTACATCCGCGAGTTGATGCTGCGGGCGGACGCTCGGAAGGTCCTGATCGTGGCCCCGGGCAGCCTGGTCGAGCAGTGGCAGGACGAGATGTACGAGAAGTTCGGCCTCACGTTCACCGTCTTCTCGCGCGATCTGGTGGAACAGTCCCACTCCGGCAACCCCTTCGAGGACTGCGATCTGTTGGTCGCCCGGGTGGACCAGTTGGCCCGCAGCGAGGACCTCCAACAGAAGCTCGGCCTGGTCCAGTGGGACCTTGTGGTGGTGGACGAAGCCCACAAGCTGTCCGCCAACTACTTCGGGAACCGGGTGAACAAGACCCAGAGGTTCCAACTGGGAGAGCTCCTGGGGGCCCGGACCCGGCACCTCCTGCTGATGACGGCCACGCCCCACAACGGCAAGGACGAGGACTTCCAGCTCTTCCTGTCGCTCTTGGACTCGGATCGCTTCTACGGCAAGGCCCGAGACGGGGCGCACAAGGTGGACGTCTCGGACCTGATGCGCCGGATGGTCAAGGAGGAGTTGCTGAAGTTCGACGGCACTCCGCTCTTCCCGGAACGCCGGGCCTACACCGTGAACTACCGCCTGTCGGACCAGGAGGCCGCCCTCTACGCCGAGGTGACCACCTACGTCAAGGAGGAGATGAACAAGGCCGATCGCCTGCAGGACGGCAAGCGCCGGGGCAGCGTGGGCTTCGCCCTGACCTCGCTGCAGCGCCGGCTGGCCTCCAGCCCCGAGGCCATCTATCAGTCCTTGCGCCGACGCCATGAGCGGCTGAAGCGCCGGGTGGAGGAAGAGAAACTGGCCCAGCGGGGCCTGACGCTCCTGTCCGAGACCGCTGAATGGGCACCGCCGGAGGACCCCGACGACCTGACGGCGGACGAGGAGGAGACCCTCGAGGAGGAGCTGGTCGACCAGGCCACCGCCGCCCAGACCATCCAGGAACTGGAAGCGGAAATCCAGATCCTGGAGGACCTGGTGGCCCGTGCCCGGGGCGTGGTCCAGTCCGGGCAGGACCGCAAGTGGGACGAGCTCTCCCGGCTTCTGCAGGACACCCCCGAGATGAAGGATGCCACGGGCCGGCAGCGCAAGCTGATCGTCTTCTCGGAACACCGGGACACCCTGAACTACCTGAACGACCGCATCACCGGGCTGCTGGGGCAACCGGGGGCCATCGTGGCCATCCACGGCGGGGTGAAGCGCGAGGACCGCCGCAAGATCCAGGAACTGTTCCGCAACGACCCCGAGGTGCGGGTCCTGATCGCCACCGACGCCGCCGGCGAGGGCGTCAACCTGCAGAACGCCAACCTGATGGTCAACTACGACCTGCCCTGGAACCCCAACCGCCTGGAGCAGAGGTTCGGCCGGATCCACCGTATCGGCCAGACCGAGGTGTGCCACCTGTGGAACGTGGTGGCCTCCGAGACCCGGGAAGGCGACGTCTTCCAGCGCCTCCTCGACAAGATCGAGGTCGAGCGCAAGGCCCTGGGCGGCCGGGTCTTCGACATCCTGGGCGAGGTCTTCCAGGAGCAGAGCCTGCGCGACCTGTTGATCCGGGCCATCCGCTACGGCGAGGATCCCGAGGTGCAGGCCCAGTTGCTGCGCCAGGTCGAAGGGGCCTTGGATACCGACCACCTGCGCCGCCTGCTGGAGCGGGGGGCCCTGTGCCAGGAGGTGATGGACCCCGAGCGCCTGTTCGCGGTCAAGGCCGAGATGGAGAAGGCCGAGGCCCGCAAGCTGCAGCCCTACTTCACCCGCGCCTTCTTCCAGCAGGCCTTCAAGCGCCTGGGAGGCGAACTGCGTGCCCGCGAGACGGGCCGCTGGGAGATCACGCACGTGCCCGCCGCCATCCGCGAGCGCGACCGCCAACTGGCAGGCCGGGACCGGCGCCGACAGGAACCGGTGCTGCGGCGCTACGAGCGGGTGTGCTTCGAGAAGGAGGGCGTGCGCCTGCGGAACCGGGTGGGAGCCCCGATGGCCAGCCTGGTCCACCCCGGCCACCCCTTGATGCAGGCCGTCACGGACCTCGTCCTGGAACAGCACCGCAACAAGCTCAAGGCCGGCGCGGTCTTCGTGGACCCCACGGACCACGGGACGACCCCGGGGCTGGTGTTCATGGTCGACCACTCGGTGAAGGAGGGCAACGACCCCTCCCGGGTGGTGTCCAGGCGCATGCAGTTCGTCCGCATCGACGCCGAGGGCCGGACCACCTTCGCCGGGTGGGCCCCACACCTGGACCTGGAGCCGATCCAGCCCGAGGACCTGAACCTGATCCAGGACATCCTGGCCGCTCCCTGGATCACCCGGGACCTGGAACAGGTGGCCTTGGGATATGCCTCGACCGAGGTTGTTCCCGGCCACTTCCAGGAGGTGAAGGAGCGGCGCGAACGCGAGGTGGACAAGACCCTGGCGGCCGTGCACGAGCGCCTGGTGCGCGAGATCAACTTCTGGTCCGACCGCTACATCAAGCTCAAGGACGACCTGGCCGCTGGCAAGGACGTGCGCCTGCCCCTGGAAAACGTGCGGCGCACCATCGACGAGTTGACGGCCCGGCGCGAGTCCCGCGAGATGGAACTGCTGGCCCGGCGCGTCGTGGTCTCGGCCACTCCGGTGGTGCTGGCGGGAGCCCTGGTCATCCCCGACGGCCTCCTGGCCCAGAGGCGGGGCGAGCCGGGATGGTCCGCCGACGCCGAGGCCCGGGCCCGGGTGGAGCGGGTGGCCATGCAGGCCGTGATGGAGGCCGAGCGCGCCCTGGGGAACACCGTGGTCGACGTCTCGGCCGAGAAGTGCGGCTGGGACGTGACGAGCTGTACGCCGGCCTCGGACGGCCGGGTCTCGGCAACCCGCCACATCGAGGTGAAGGGCCGGGCCCGAGGCCAGACCACCGTGACCGTCACCCGCAACGAGATGCTGTATGGCCTGAACCAGGCCGACAAGTTCATCCTGGCCGTCGTGCTGGTGGACGGCGAGAGCCACGAAGGCCCCTACTACGTGCGCAACCCCTTCACCCACGAGCCCGACTGGTCCGTGGCCAGCCTGAACCTGGACCTGAAACTGTTGCTGGAGCGGGCCACCGCGCCCTGCTAGAGCTTTTTTTGGGGGGGTGAACCACCGAGAGCACCGAGAACACAGAGAAATTGGAGGAAGATGGGATGACGGAGTCCACCCTATCGTCCTCTGTGCCCTCTGTGTGCTCTGTGGTGAACCACTGAGAGCACAGCGGCCTTTGGGGTGGAACCACCGAGAGCACAGAGACCACAGAGAGGAGGGGAATTGGAAGGCGATCGGATGACGGAGTCCACCCTATCGTCCTCTGTGCCCTCTGTGTGCTCTGTGGTGAACCACTGAGAGCACAGCGGCCTTTGGGGTGGAACCACCGAGAGCACCGAGACCACAGAGAGGAGGGGAATTGGAAGGCGATCGGATGACGGAGTCCACCCTATCGTCCTCTGTGCCCTCTGTGTGCTCTGTGGTGAACCAAAGCAAGCGACCCCATATCCCTTCTCTCCCTCTGTGTTCTCTGTGTGCTCTGTGGTGAACCAAAGCAAGCGACGTGAGGTAAGCTCCGGAATGACCGACGTGAAGTGCCCGAAGAAGCTGATCGAGGTGGCCCTGCCCCTGGACGACATCAACCAGGCGGCGGCCAAGGAGAAGTCGATCCGCCACGGCCACCCCTCCACCCTGCACCTGTGGTGGGCCAGGCGCCCCCTGGCGGCCGCTCGGGCGGTGCTGTTCGCGCAACTGGTCAACGACCCGGGCTACGAGCGCCACCTGGGCCGGGGCGTCAACAAGGAGGAGGCCGAGAAGGAGCGCCAGCGCCTCTTCGCCTTGATCCGGGAACTGGTGCGCTGGGAGAACACCAACAACGAGCGGGTCCTGGAGCAGGCCCGCCAGGAGATCCGCAAGAGCTGGCGCGAGACCTGCCACCTGAACCGCAACCACCCCCAAGCCGCCGAACTTTTCGACCCCGAGCGGCTGCCCGGCTTCCACGACCCCTTCGCGGGCGGCGGGGCCCTGCCCCTGGAAGCCCAGCGCTTGGGCCTGGAGGCCCTGGCCACGGACCTCAACCCGGTGGCCGTGCTGATCAACAAGGCAATGATCGAGATTCCCCCGAAGTTCGCCGGGAGGGCTCCGGTGGGGCCCCGCGCCGCCGGCGACCGCCAGGGCCGGATGTCTGACGGCGAGGGGTGGACCGGCGCCCGGGGCCTGGCCGAGGACGTGCGCCGCTATGGCGCCTGGATGCGCGACCAGGCCCAGAAGCGGATCGGCCACCTGTATCCCCCGGTCGAGGTCACGGCCGAAATGGCGCAAACTCGCCCCGACCTGGCGCCTCTGGTGGGCCAGAAGCTGACGGTCATCGCCTGGCTCTGGGCCCGCACCGTAAAGAGCCCCAACCCAGCCTTCGCCCATGTGGACATGCCCCTGGTGTCGAACTTCATGCTGAGCACCAAGAAGGGCAAGAAGGCATACGTCCAGCCCGTGGTGGAGGGGGACGCCTGGCGCTTCGAGGTGCGGGTGGGAGAGCCCGAGGATCCCGAGGCAGCCGCAAACGGCACCAAGGCTCAAGGCCGGGGCGCCACTTTCTTCTGCATTCTGTCCGGATCTCCGATTTCGGGGGACTATATCAAGCGCGAGGGTCAGGCGGGTCGGATGGGCGCCCGGTTGATGGCCATTGTGGCCGAGGGGGTGCGCGGGCGCATCTATCTTCCCCCGACTGCCGAGATGGAGGCCCTGGCCAGGCAGGCTGAACCGAAGTGGAAACCGGCCGCGGCTGTTCCCGAACGGTTGACTGGTGGAACCTGCTATGCTTACGGCCTCACGACCTTCGGCGACCTGTTCACCCCTCGCCAGTTGGTAGCCCTGAATACCTTCGCCGACCTGGTGGGCGAGGCCCGGGCACGGGTGAAGGAGGACGCCCTGCGGGCCGGCTGGCCGGACGACGGCCAGGGCTTGGAAGCCCGCGGCACCGGGGCCACGGCCTACGCCGACGCGGTGGCGGTGTACTTGGGGGTGAGCATTGACCGAATAGCCATGACTGACAACAGTCTGGCCCGATGGAATTCGGTAGGTGAAAAGGCCCAACACTGCTTTGGGCGGCAAGCCCTTCCAATGATTTGGGATTTCGCAGAGCCAAATCCATTGGGTTCCTCGACAGGGTGTATAGACACCGCGATCACGTGTTCGTCAGAACCTGTTGCATTATTGGCCTCAAAGATCGGTGGACTAGTCTTTCAGGCGGATGCTGTTCACGGCGCAGAGAACCGGTTCTCTTGTGTTTCCACCGACCCTCCCTACTACGACAACATCGGCTACGCCGACCTCTCGGACTTCTTCTACGTCTGGCTCCGGCGCAGCCTGCGGCCCGTCCTTCCCGGACTCTTCGCCCCCATCGCCGTGCCCAAGGCCGAGGAGCTGATCGCCTCGCCCTACCGGCACGGAGGCAGGGCCGAAGCCGAGGCCTTCTTCCTGGAGGGCATGACCCGGGCCGTGACGCGCCTGGCCGAACAGGCCCACCCAGCCTTGCCGGTCACCATCTACTACGCCTTCAAAGCGTCCGAGACCAACGATTCGGGCACCACCTCCACCGGCTGGGAGACCTTCCTGGAGGCGGTGCTGAAGGCGGGGTTCGCCGTGACCGGCACCTGGCCGATGCGCACGGAACTCGGCAACCGGATGATCGCTTCGGGCACCAACGCCCTGGCCTCCAGCATCGTGCTGGTCTGCCGCCGGCGCGACCTCCAGGCCCCCAGCATCTCGCGCCGCGAGTTCCTGCGCGAGTTGAACGCCACGCTCCCTGAGGCCCTGGCCGACATGGTGGGCGGGGGCGAGCACTCCCCGGTGGCCCCGGTGGACCTGTCCCAGGCCGTGATCGGGCCGGGGATGGCCATCTTCTCGAAATACTCGAGCGTCCTGGAGGCGGACGGCCAGGCCATGAGCGTCAAGACGGCCCTGCAGTTGATCAACCGCTTCTTCGCCGACGAGGACTTCGAGGCCGACACCTGGTTCTGTCTGCACTGGTTCGACCAGTATGGCTGGGCCGAGGGCCCCTTCGGCCAGGCCGACGTCCTGGCCCGGGCCAAGGGCACCAGCGTCGAGGGCGTGGCCGAGGCCGGAGTGGTGGAAGCCTGCCAGGGCCAGGTGCGCCTGCTGCGTGTGGCCGAGTACCCCGTCGACTGGGACCCGGCCCAGGACGGCCGCATCCCCGACTGGGAGGCCCTGCACCACCTGATCCGAGCCCTGAAGCACGGGGGCGGCGAGCGGCCCGCCGCGGCGCTGCTGGCCCATCCCAAGCTGATGGTCCGCCTGGATGGCCTGCGCCAGTTGGCCTACCGCCTGTATACTTGGTGCGAGCGCAAGGGCCAGGCCGAGGACGCCCGCGCCTACAACGAACTGATCGCCGCCTGGCCCTCCATCGAGGCCCGGGCCCGCAAGGCCGCCCCTGGCGGGCAGCAGGGGGAATTGGAATACTAGGGGGGCGAAGGATCCCAGCATGCTGAAATCTCTGACCGTCCGCAACTTCACCGCCTTCGCGGAAGCCGATCTGGACTTCGCCTCGGGCCTGAACGTCTTTGTGGGCGAGAACGGCACGGGCAAGACCCATCTCTTGAAACTGGCCTGGTGCGTGCTGGCCGTGGTCACCGACATCGAGCGCCGGGGACTCCCCATCACCGGCAGCCATCTGCAGCCTCGGCTGGCCGAGAAGCTGGTGGGGACCTTCCGTCCGGACAGCCTGGGACGCCTGGTCCGGCGCGCACCGGGTCGGAACCGCTGCGACGTCACGGTCGGATGCCGTCATCAAGAGCCATTGGCCTTCCACTTCGCCACCAACAGCCGCTCGGAGGTGGCCCTGGACTCCTCGCCGGCCTGCTGGCTGCCCCCCGAGGTTTGCGACCGGGCCGACCCACCCCCGCTCCCGTCGCCCGCCTTCCTGCCGACCCGGGAGCTTCTGACCATCTACCCCGGCTTCGTGTCGGTCTACGAAGGGCACTACCTGGAGTTCGAAGAGACCTGGCGCGATACGTGCCTGTTGCTGGGCCGACCGCTCCAGAGGGGGCCCAAGGAGAAGAGAAGCCGCGCCATCCTGGCCCCTCTGGAGGAGGCCATGGGCGGGCGCATCGAGTTGGATCAGAACGGACGCTTCTACCTGCGCAACGCCGAAGGGCGCATGGAGATGCCCCTGGTGGCCGAGGGCCTGCGCAAGCTGGGCATGGTGGCCCGGATGGTGGCCACGGGGACCCTGCTGGACCAGGGTTTCCTGTTCTGGGACGAGCCCGACGCCAACCTCAATCCCCGCCTGATCCAGAAGGCCGCCGCCGTCATCCTGGACCTGGTCGGGAACGGGATCCAGGTCTTCCTGGCCACTCACAGCCTCTTCCTGCTGCGGGAACTGGACATCCTGTTGGCTTCTGCCCGCTATCGGGGTCTTCGCCGTCGCTTCTTCGGACTGCACCGCGAGCAGGATGGTGTCCGGGTCGAAGCAGGGGATTCGGTGGACGAGATCGGCCCCATCGCCTCGCTGGACGAGCAACTGGCCCAGTCCGACCGCTACCTGGACCTGGAGGTCTAGAGGATGCCGAGCCTTCAGGAAGGGAACCTGCGCATGGACTTCCCACCGGGTTGGGATCCCCAGAAGTACGACGATTGGGCGTTCTATCGCCAGCAGTTCTCACGCTCGCGCGACGGCATGAAGGCCGTGGACGTGCTGGCCTGGCAGCCCGACTCCAGGACGGCCTGGCTGGTGGAACTCAAGGACTACCGCCTGCACCCGCGCACAAAGGGTTCGCCAATCCACCGCGAGGTGGCTGACAAGGTCCTGGACACCCTGGCCGCCCTGTTGCCTGCCGCCGTTCACGCCAACGACGAAACCGAGCGGGCCTTCGCCCGCAAGATCCTGAAGGCGAAGAGTCTCCGGGTGGTGCTGCACCTGGAGCAGCCCAAGCAGCCTTCCAAGCTCTTCCCCAGGGCCCTCGACCCGGCCGACGTGCAGCAGAAGCTCTGCCAGGTCTTGCGGCCCGTGGACCCCCACCCCCGGGTGGTCGAGAAAACAAGGATGGGAGACCTGGCATGGAACGCAATTTGAAGCCCTGGCGCGAGTTGGCCGTTCCCCACGAGGACGTGCTGCGCGGCACCTTCCAGCAGGCGGAGTTCGCTGCCGACCTGTCGGCGGTGCATCAGGGCACGGCTCCTCCCCAGTACCAGGACGCGGCGCTCTTCTTCCAGCGCACCTTCATCACCGAGGGCATGCGATTGCTGCTGGACTCGGTCCTCAAGCGCCTGGCCGGTCGGGGTGGCGACCCCGTGATCCAGTTGCAGACCGCCTTCGGGGGCGGCAAGACCCACACCATGCTGGCGGTCTACCACCTGGCCCAGGGCACCGTGCCGGCCGCCGAGATGCAGGGCGTGCCACCTCTGCTGACGGCCGCGGGCCTTGCCCAGGCTCCGAAGGCCCGCCTGGTCGTCCTGGATGGGAACCGCCAGGCGCCCAACATTCCCCAGGCCCGGGGCGGGGTCCAGGTGTGCACCCTGTGGGGCGAGCTGGCCTGGCAACTGGGCGGCGAGGCCGGCTACGCCCTGGTCCGTCAGGCCGACGAAAGCGGGACGTCCCCCGGCAAGGAGATCCTGATCCAACTGCTGGCTGCGCACGCTCCCTGTGTGATCCTGATCGACGAATTGGTGGCCTTCATCCGCCAGTTCGAGGAGGGCAAGGCCTTGGCCGGGGGCACCTTCGACTCCAACCTGTCCTTCGTGCAGGCCCTGACCGAGGCCCTGAAGGCCGTGCCCACGGCGGTGCTTCTGGCTTCGTTGCCCGAGTCCGAGAAGGAGGCGGGCAGCCGTCGCGGCCAGATGGCCCTGCAGGCCCTGTCCCACTACTTCGGGCGGGTGCAGGCCTTGTGGAAGCCCGTGGCCGCTGAGGAGGCCTTCGAGATCGTGCGTCGGCGCCTCTTCCGCCCGATCTCCGACGAGGGGGCCACCCGCCAGGTCTGCCGGGCCTTCGCCGACACCTTCCTCTTGTGGCCCGACGAGCTTCCCCGCGCCACCCAGGAGTCGCGCTACTTCGACCGCCTGCTGGCGGCCTACCCGATCCACCCCGAACTCTTCGATCGCCTGTATGAGGACTGGTCCAGCCTGGAGAACTTCCAGCGGACGCGCGGCGTCCTGAAGCTGATGGCCCGGCTGATCCACCGGCTTTGGAAGGACGGCAACAACGACCTGATGATCACGCCGGGCAGCCTGCCGCTGTATGACCCGGACACTCGGAATGAACTGGTCTACTACCTGCCCCAGGGCTGGGACCCCGTGCTGGAACGGGATGTCGACGGCGAACGCTCCGAGACCGCTGCCCTCGAGAACAAGGACCCCCGCCTGGGCGCCGTTCAGGCCTGCCGTCGGGTGGCCCGCACCGTCTTCCTGGGCAGCGCGCCGGTCACCACGGGCCAGGTTTCTCGGGGGGTCGAGGTTTCGCGCATCCTGCTGGGAACACTGCAGCCGGGCCAGCAGCCGGGGCTGTTCCGGGACGCCCTGGACGGCCTGCACCAGCGCCTGCACTACCTGAACTCAGGTCAAGACCGCTTCTGGTTCGATACCCGCCCCAACCTGCGCCGCGAGATGGAAGAGCGCAAGCGCCGCTTCCAGGATGGCCAGCATATCCGGCCGGCCCTCAAGGACCGCCTGCAGAAACTGGTTTCGTGCAGCCTCTTCGACGCGGTGCACGTCTTCGTGCCCGGACAGGACATCGCCGACGACCATGCCCTGAGGCTGGTGGTCCTGCCTCCGGAAAGCGCCTGGGCCAAAGCGGTGCCCAAGCCCGCCCAGGAGGCGGCCGGGGCCATCCTGACCCGGCGGGGCGAGCAGCTCCGCTCGCGCCAGAACCGCCTGATCTTCCTGGCCGCCGATTTCTCGACGGTGAATCGTCTCCTGGATCAGGTCCGCACTCTTCTGGCCTGGGAATCCATCGTCAAGGACGCCGGTGAGGAGAGGATCCTTCTGGACCAGGCCCAGATCCGCCAGGCCAGGAACCAGACCCAGGACGCCGAGGCTGCCCTGAAACGCATGCTCGCCGAGGCCTGGCGCTGGCTCCTGGCCCCCGTGCAGTTGGAGGATCCCCGGAAGGGCCTGACCGAGGTTCAGTGGGAGGCCTTCCAGTTGAACTCCGGCGCCCCCGACCTGGGGCGCGAGATCGCCCGGGTCCTGAAGGAGAACGAGCTGGTCATCGACCAGTGGGCGCCGATCCACCTGGCCAACCTGGCGAAACGCTGGTTCTGGAAGCCCGACGCCCGGGATGTCGGCGCCCTGGATGTCTGGCAGAAGACCTGCTGCTACCTGTACCTGCCGCGCCTGGCCAACGAGGGGGTGTATCGGGCCACGGTCGAGGCCGGGACCACCAGCCGCGACTTCTTCGGCCTGGCCTATGGCCTGGAGGACGAACGCTACCTGGGCCTGCGCCTGGGCCAGTCGGGCCCCGTGGCCTTCGACGCCTCCCTGCTGCTGGTCGAGCCCAAGGCGGCCCGCGCCTTCGACGAGCTGCTCCGGGCCGAGGAGGCCGCCCGCCGGGCAGACAGCGAGGGTGCGCAAGGCGGCACGGCACTGGTGGCCGCGGACCGGGTCCAGGAGTCGGCCACAACTTTCCCGGTCAACCCGGGCTCAGGCCCCCCGCCCCCTGCGCCGAGGCGTTTCTTCCACGGCGACATCGAGGTGAACCCCTTCCAGGCCAAGGCCCAACTCAGCGACCTGGTGGACGAGGTCCTGCTGCTCTTCACCGGCAAGCCGGGGGTGCAGGTTCGCCTGCGGGTGGACCTCGAGGCCACCAGCCCCGTCGGCTTCGACGAGAACCTCCAACGAGCCGTCCGGGACAACTGCCGCCACCTGGGCTTCAAGACGGCCGAGTTCGAGGCGGAGGGGTAGGGGGGAGGAGCCGGAAACAGCCCAACGCCCATCTGAGGTGTCGAAGAAGCCGGGACCAGTTGAGTGTGGGGCAGGTTTGATTCAAAGGCCACAGGGGGCATGGGGGGAGGCCGCATGGGTCGCGAATTGCCGGTCACAGAATCCATTCACACAGGAAGGCCAGGGCACGCGAAATGATAGAAGGCTCAGACAAGTTTGGATCACGCGCAGAAGACCTGAAGGTTCTCCAGCAGGAGCAGGGCAGACTCAGGCATCAGAGTGCGGTCTCAATGATGAAGATCCTCTGTCACGTGGCCGACAGGTGTGCAGAGGCGAGCATCTACCTGCGGGTGCGTATCGGGCAAGGCGACACGGGGCGACAGAGTTGGGGCACTGCTGTTCTCGCGCCTCTGTTCCTGGAATTTGGCCCGAACGGACGTATCCTTTGCACTCTGGACGATGCGGACGCATCTGGGCCTCGAGAGCGTGATGCCATTCCCGATTTTTCTAGCGGTCGGGCAGTCGACCCGCACGAAATTTTGAAGTGTCTGGACCGCCACGGCCTCGAAGAGGTGGAGAAGCATCATAGATTTAGCCAAGGTCAGGTTCTACTCTCCAATATACTGACGTGTACGGATCCACAGACGCTTTACAGGACCGTTCTGCCAACATTGGAGAGGCAGATCGCTGAGACGACCCGGCGACTGAACGAAGTCAGGGCGGGAATTGCCAGCCTTCCGCCCGAGTTCCAATAAATAGGGCGCTGCCGTTTCCGAACCAAGACATTGGTTCTTCCTTGTCTGCCCCAGCCCGGCCGCTCGCCCCCAGCCGTCCAGGCGTTGTCCCGGCAGTCCAATCCCCCCCAAGGCCAGCCCCGGGCGCGGGTCGGCCCTCAGCCTCCAGCCGACTTCGGCCCGGGGTCGGCGGTCAGCGCCAGGCCTGCCTTGGCGCCCAGGCTCGAACCCAGTCGATGCCCGACCACCGAGCCCACCACCAGGCCCACGGCGCCGCCCACCGGGCCGGCAGCCTGGTAACCGGCCCAGGTCAGCCCCAGGGGCAGTCCCATGCCGCCCACGACGCCGCCGATTCCAGCCCCGGTCATGGCCGCCGCCGTCTGCTTGACGCCGGCGCCGGCCTGGGTGGCCTTCTGCAGTCCGCGATCGGCCCCCAGCAGGGCCAGGCCCGCGGGCGCCAGGACGGGGTGGTGGAAGGCCAGGGCGAAGCCTGTGGCGGCCCCGGTCTTCATCAGGCCGGAGAGCGCTCTTCGTGAGTCGCCGGTGGCGGCTCCCTGGATGGTGTCGGAGACGCCCGAGACACCGGTGGTCAGGATGGCAGCCTGGCCGAGGAATTCGGCTCCCCAGCGCAACCAGGGGGTGACCTCCAGCATCTGGCCCAGGGCCTTGCCGCTCTCGCGGAAGGCGGGCTGCTCCATCAGGGCCTCCAGGCCCGTCGGCTTGTCCAGTTCCCGCAGGGCCCGAGCCTTCTCGGCCGAGACCTGCTCCAGCCTTTCGGGGGCCAGGCGGTGGTGGGCGTAGCTCTCGGCGAAGTCTTCCTGGGGCAGGGTGCTGGCGTAGTCGGTTACGTAGGGCCCCTGGCCGAACGGTTGCTCCGCTGAGGGCGAACCCTTCAGCAGCATCTGCGGGATCCGACCCGGGGCGTCCACCGCGTGCCCCACTTCGTGAACCAGGGTGTAGCGGAACTGTCCGGCCGTGTCCATGTCGTAGCCGGTGCGGTTCAGGTTGATCGAACCCAGCGCGGGACGGCAGTACCCCAGCAGGCCCGGATCGCCCAGGTCGGGGCTGACATGGATGGTGGAGACCGTGCCCACGTCCTTCAAAGGCAGCGAGTCCAGGATCGTGCCCAGGGCGGCCCGTTCGCCCGGGGTGGCGCCGAAGATCGAGGGATAGACGATGTCGGGCAGGGCGGCTTGCGGGATGAAGACGTCGCGGACCAGATCGACCGCCTTCTCCAGCTTGTCGGGCTCGGCGGCCTTGGCGGAGACGGGGTGCCCTGCCAGGGCCTTCAATCCGTTGGCGTCGGTGATCACAGGCCTGGTTCCTCCGAATCGGTCTGCCCCGAGGAGGGCTTGCCCTGACGAGAGCTGGCGGGAGGGCACTCGCAGAAGGCTCCCCCCATGAAGTCTAGGCTCCTCAACCTCGCCGGAGATTGCCGTGATGTAACATCCCGAGCCTGTTCTGGCGCTGCGGGCCAAGGTATACTCAGGGTGATTTCAAGGAGGGCCTGGTCTTGAACAGCATTTCCGGAGTCCGTCTCTTCACCGATGCGGCGGCGCCACGCTCGGTGACGCCCCGTCCTGCGGCTTCCGAACCCCAGCCATCCCCTCCCCGGCTCGACGACGACGTCCTCTTGAGCCCTCCGGTCGGCCAGCCGAACCAGGAGGCCCCGTCCGGCGCGCCTGCCTCCTCGACTCCGCAGCTCCCTCCCGCCTCCGCCACCTCCACGCCCGCCGAGGTCGAGGGCTTCCTTCTGGCCGAGGTGGCTGCCGCCCCGGCTCCCGCATTCTCGGGTGCCTCGCGGACCGGGGCCGTGCCTGCTGATCTGCCCGCCGACGCTGACAGCCATCAGGTCGGCGAATGGTGCGGCGAGGTGGCCCGCGCGGCCCTTTCCGTGCCCGAGCGGACCTCCCGCATCACGCCGGTCCTCGCCAAGGCCGTGGCCAAGGCGCAGAGCCCCTCGCCCGCCTGGGTCAAGGCGAACCCGCAGCAGGTGGAGCGCTACGTTCAGGAGACCCTCGAGCACGCCGACGCCATGCATCGGGTGGGCCTCCTGCGGGGCCAGGATTGGAGTCAGCACGACCTGGAAGGCGCCACCAGCAAGTTCCATCCGGAGATCGCCCAGTTCCTGGCCCTCCCCGGGCGTAACGAGGCGGTGGAGTGGGCCATCGCTCGCCACAACGCAGCCGATCACCACGCCGTGTGGTCCGACCCCGGCTCGACCGTCGAGGACCTGGCCGAGAGCGCCTCGGATATCGTCAACGCCTGGCGGATGAACCGCCGGGTCTACGACAAGCCCTCCTGGAGCTGGGAGCGCATCACCCGCTTCATCGAGGTCAGCTTCCAGAACAACGATCTCAGCGCCCATCAGCGCGATGCCCTGCTGGCTGCGATTCCCCATCAGATGGAGGAGGAGAGCCGTCATGGGCTCCCTGCCTGAGGCCGGGCCCCTTCCAGACCACTTCCGCACGGGCGACCCCGTCGAGTTCCATCGGGACTGGGATCCCGGCTTTGCGCCGGATGACCCCTTCTACAAGGCTCCCGTCCCGGCAGGGTCGCGCGGCGAGGTCCTGGAGGTGGGGCCGGACTACGTGCGGGTCCGCATGCAGGACGTGCAGCGCTGGGCGAGCCCGCTGATCGTCTGGGCCGAAGGCCGCTTCCCCGACCGGATTCCCGGCGGGCTCTCCTGTCTGCGCAAGCTCCGCTGAGGCTCTGCCCAGGCAGACTCAGCCGTCCGAACGCTTGCGTTCCATCCACGTGTAGAGGGTCATGGTGGTCACGGTGCACCCCAGCATGAGGGTGGAGACCGCATTGATTTCCGGGGTGACCCCGAACTTGAGCATCGAGTGGATGGTCAGGGGCAGGGTATTGGCTCCGACCCCGGCCGTGAAGAACGTGATCACGAAATCGTCGAAGGACAGGGTGAAGCACAGAAGCGCCCCGGAGACGACACCCGGGAGGATCTGGGGGAGGGTCACCAGGCGGAAGGTCTCCCAGGGCGTGGCCCCCAGGTCGGCCGCGGCCTCCTCCAGGGACGGGTCCATGCCTGCCAGGCGGGCCCGGACGGTGATGACCACGTAGGAGACGCAGAACGCGATGTGGGCCAGCATCACCGTGTACAGGGAGAGGGGCTGACGGATCGTCAGGAAGAAGGTCAGGATGGACAGCCCCATCACGATCTCGGGGACCACCAGGGGGATGAAGACCAGCCCCCCCACCAGGCCCCGCCCCAGGAAGCGGTGGCGTGAGAGCGCCAGGGCGGCCATGGTGCCCAGGACGGTGGCCACCAGGGTGGCCACCAGGCCGACCTTCAGGCTGTTGGCCACGGCGCGGTGGACCGTCTCGTTGCTCAACAGACGGACGTACCAGTCCAGGGTGAAGCCCTTCCAGGCGGCGTTGCGGTGGTCGGCGTTGAAGCTGAAGGCCACCAGGACCACGATGGGGGCGTAGAGGAAGGCATAGACCGCCAGGGCGTGGAGCCGCAGAATCCAGTTGGGGCCGCGGCTGCGGCCGGTTCCCAGGTGGTTCATGCCAGGGACTCCGTCGAGCCCACCAGCTTGAGGAAGGCCAGGATCGAGACCAGCATCAGGCCCATCAACACCAGCGACAGGGCCGAGCCGAAGGGCCAGTCGTAGCTGGCCAGGAACTGTTGCTGGATCAGGTTCCCGATCATCAGCGTGTCCACCCCGCCCAGGATCTCCGGGGTCACGAAGTCGCCCATGGCCGGAACGAAGGTCAAGAGGCCTCCCGCCACCACGCCGGGCAGCGACAGCGGGAACACGACCTTCCAGAAGGTGGTGGCCGGCCGGGCCCCCAGGTCGGCGGCGGCTTCCAGCAGGGTTCCATCCAGGCGTTCCAGCGCCACGTACAGCGGGAGGGTGGCGAAGGGCAGGAACCCATAGGTCAACCCCAGGACCACCGAGAAGGGCGTGTTGAGGAGACCCAGCGGCTCGTGGATCACCCCCAGCCCCAGCAGCGCGCCGTTCAGCAGCCCTTCGGTCTGCAGCAGGGTCATCCACGAGAAGATGCGGACCAGGTACGAGGTCCAGAAGGGCAGCATCACCAGCAGCAGGAGCAGGGCCTTGTGGCGACCTCCGTGCCGGGCGATGAACCAGGCCAACGGGTAGCCGGCCAGGAGGCAGAAGAAGCTGGTCAGGCCGGCGTAGCGCGCGGAACGCAGCAGGATTGGGAGGTTTTCCGGGTCCAGGACGCGTCGGTAGTTGTCCAGGGTCCAGGCCGGTTCGACGTGGTACTGGTCGTTGACCTGGTGGGTCGAGAGGACCACCACCGAGGCCAGCGGCAGGATCAGGAAGGTCAGCACGTACAGCAGGAAGGGAGCCACCAGCAGGAGGCCGACCCAGCGCGAGGCGATCCGTCGGGGCCCGCTTGGAGCTGGTTTCGTCGGGCTCATGAGGGCCCCTGGGGCGCGTCCGGCCCGCTGCGGAACTTCAACTGGTCCCAGACCTGGTCCCAGAGGCGCTCACCCGGGCCCAGATCCGCCTGGAAGACGGTCCGGTCCAGCATGTCCTGGGGGGGGTAGCCCAGGGGGTTCTCCAGCAGATCGGCGCGGACCCGCCGGCGGGCCCCGGCCAGGGTGGATGGGAATCCCGTCGCGTTGGTCACCTGGGCCAGGGGCTCGGGCTGCATCAGGTAGTTCAGGAAGGCGATGGCCTCCCGAGGATGCGGAGCCTCCCGAGGCACGCACCATGAGTCGACGAAGACGAAGCTGCCTTCCCGGGGGAGGACGTAGTCCACGTCGGGGTTCGAGGCCCGGGCTCGAGCGACGTCTCCGCTCCAGGCCAGGGCCAGCCAGATCTCGTTGCGGGCCAGCCCGTCGATGTAGTCGTTGGTGTACTGCTTGACCAGGGGCTTCTGCTCCTCCAGGGCCCGGCTGGCAGCCTCCAGCTCGGTCCGACTCACGCTGTTCCCCGAATGGCCCAGTCGGATCAGCGAGGCTCCCAGGGTATCCCGCTTCTCGTCCAGCATGGTGATGTGGCCGCGACAGGCCGGATCCCACAGGGCGTTCCAGGAATCGGGGATCCCCTGGACCCGGCGCCGGTTGTAGCCGATGCCCGTCGTACCCCAGAGGTAGGGCACCGAGAAGCGCAGGTCGGGATCCCAGGGAGGGTGGCGGAAGCGCTCCATCATCCCGTCCCGGTGCGCAAAGTCGTCCAGGGGCGCCAGCAGTTGTTGGCGCAGCAGGCGGCGCAGCATGTAGTCCGAGGCCACCACCAGGTCGTAGCCGGCTCCCAGTTTGAGCTTGGCGAAGAGCACGTCCTGGGAGGAGAACTCATCATAGACCACCGCGATCCCCGTCTGGGCGCGGAAGCGGGAGACCGTGTCGGGAGCGATGTAGTTCGAGTAGTTGAAGATGTTCAACGAGCGCCGGGACGGATCCGAGCACCCGCACAGTCCGAGCCAGGCCAAGGCTGTCAGGGAGCGACCCAGGAACTCTCGTCGGCCGGGCCCGGGCGGATGGGCCGCCAGGACCCGAAGGACCGGTTCGCTCACCTGGCCGAGTGCACCAGGGGCAGGAGCGTCGCGCTGGCGGGGCCCCAGTTGACCCAGACCGGCTCACCCGGGTTGAAGTCCACGCAGGCGCCCTGCTGCTGGTTCTGCTGCTCGGCCAGCAGCACGTGATCCTCCGAGACCCGGACCGAGAATCGGGTGCAGGCCCCCATGAAGACCGAGTCGACCACCGTGCCGGGCAGGCAGTTGCCGTTCTCGGCGGCCCGGGTCAGGCGCAGGCGCTCGGGGCGCAACGAGAGCTCCGCCTGCGCTCCTGCGTCGACGCCCTTGCGGGAGGGGACCAGGATCTCGCGATCCGAGAGGACCACGGTGGTCCGGCCGTTCTGGACCGAACGGACCTTCACGGGCAGGAAGTTGGCGATCCCGATGAAGTCGGCGACGAACCGCGTGGCCGGGTGGTCGTAGATGTCCCGAGGAGGACCGATCTGTTCGACGCGGCCGGCGTTCATCACCGCCACCGAGTCGGACATGGTCAGGGCCTCTTCCTGGTCGTGGGTGACCAGTACGAAGGTGATGCCCAGCTCCTTCTGCAGCCGCTTGAGCTCGAACTGCATGTCGCGGCGCAGCTTCTGGTCCAGGGCCGCCAGGGGTTCATCCAGCAGCAGGACCTCGGGTTCGTTGACCAGGGCCCGGGCCAGGGCCACGCGCTGCTGCTGACCTCCCGAGAGTTGCTGGATGCGCCGGCGGCCCATCCCCTCCAGGCGGACCAGACCCAGGATCCATTCGACCTTGGAGCGGATCTCCCGCAGGCTCAGGCGGCGTCGGCGCAGGCCGAAGGCGACGTTCTCGAAGACGTCCATGTGGGGGAAGAGGGCGTAGTTCTGGAAGACCGTGTTGACCCGTCTCTGGAAGGGAGCCAGGTGGGTGACATCCTGGCCGTTGATTCGGATGCAGCCGCTGTCGGGTTCGTCAAACCCGGCGATCATGCGCAGCGTGGTCGTCTTGCCGCAACCGGAGGGTCCCAGAAGCGAGAAGAAGGCGCCGCGCTGCACCTCGAGGTCGACCCGATCGACGGCCGTGACGTTGCCGAATCGACGCGTGACCTCCCGAAACTCCACGACAAGGTTGTTCAACGATCGACCACCCTTCCCGGTGCCTGGACGGACTCCGTCTGGAAATCATGCAGGGTCCATACTAGCGGATTCCGTCCCCCGTGAACAGCACCTGGAGGGGAAAAAAATGCCGGGGGGTCTACCACCTCTGGAGCAGGCGGGCCTGCACCAGGAAGGCCAGGCGCATCAGGGCCTGGGTGTCGCCGATGCGGTCGTCCATGGCCAGCTCCAGCACGACGCCCTTGCGGGGAAAGAAGGCGATGAGGACCTGGACTCCGCCCTCGTCGATTCGGGCCGAGCCTCCGAAGGGATCCGGGTCGGGTTCCTGGAGGGGATCTCGAGGGGGGGGAGGAGACTCGAGGGGCTCGGCCGGGGCCTCCTGGACCTCGGGATCCGGGGAGGCCGCCTCGGGACCCGAGGCTTGGGAAGGGGAGTCGGGCTGGAGGTTGTCGGGGAGCCCCAGATCGACCGGAATCGACTGGAAGGCCGGTGCCGAGCGGGCCCGGATCAGGCCCTCGTCCAGCAGGTCGTAGCGGACGGGGCCCTGGAAGGCGATGTCTTCGAAAGCCGTCTCGGGCGAGGGCTCCGGAGCGGGGCGGGGGGCGACCTCAGGCTCCGCCTCGGGTTCTGCGGGACGCTGGCGCGCGATCAGCGAGAGGAAGGCGCTCTCGCCCAGCCCCTCCACCGTCCGGCGGTTGGGGGCCGCAGCCCGCAGGGTCTGGAAGTGCCGCTCCGCGGTCAGGCCGCTGGTCCCGCCGTACAGCGCGATCTGGAAGAAGCCTCGGGTGTTCGTGTGGTAGCGGCGCAGGGTGAAGGGGCGTGGAAGGTCTGGCTCCGGCGCCAGCAACTGCTGGCCCAGGGCCGTAGGTCGAGGACGCAGCGCGGCGGCGGGAGCCTCCCGGACGTCCGTCGAGATGTCGGCGAAGACTACCGGTTGGACGCCCTGGGGTTGCACCCGTTCCTGCCAGATCTTCCGGGCCTGGTCGGGAAGGTCGCTGGGCGGGGGCGGCTCCAAGGCCGGAAAAGGGGCGACCTCCCAGGAGGATTGGGGGCGGGTCAGCATCGGCTTCTCGTTGGGGATCGCCTCGATGGCCCCCAGGGGAAGTCGGGGCTCGTCGAAGAGGGGCTCCGAGTCTTCCTGGGCGCGGCCTGGTTCCTCGGGGCAGCCCGTCACCTCCTGGATCTCCTTCTCGGTGACCAGTCGCCAGGACAGGTTCCGAGGATAGCGCAGCCCGTCCGGATCCGCCTGGACGGACAAGGACCCCAGGGCCAGGATGGCAGCCAGGAACAGGCAGGCGAGTCGGGGGGAGAACCGGCGGGAGAGCATGGGCCGCGGGACCTTCTGCCTGCCAGCCCCGCTTCCCTTTGCTAGGGGCCCGGTCGGAAACCTCGACCGAGCATCGTCGAGGGCCCTTGGATGCCCCGCGCATCGCGCGGGGCAAGTGTGCTATCCGCCAGGAGCAAAAAGTTGCGGTTTGCTTGAGGCAAATGAGACTTTTTGCGACACAGCGGGGGCGGAAAAGACCCGACGAGGCGACCGAGGGGTTTCCGTCTGGGTTCCTAGGAGTTGCCCCTCCCCCGGGCGAAGCCCGATCCATCCGGGAGAAGCGAGGTGGCACATGATTCGGCTTCGGTTTCTGGGCGCAGCGGGCACGGTGACGGGGTCGCGCTATCTCCTGGACTGGCGGGGGCATCGCTTCATGGTGGACTGCGGGCTCTTCCAGGGGTCCAAGGAGCTGCGCCTGCGCAACCGGGAGCCCTTCGCGGTGCCGGCCGACAGCGTCGAGGCGGTGGTGCTGACCCATGCCCACATCGACCACTCGGGATATCTTCCCCTGCTGCAGCGGACGGGGTTCTCCGGTCCGATCCACGCCACGGGGGGCACCCGGGACCTGTGCGCCCTGCTCCTGCCCGATTCCGCCCAGATCCAGGAGGAAGAGGCCGCCTACGCCAATCGCCACAAGACCTCCAGGCATCAACCCGCCCTGCCCCTGTACACGCGGGAGGACGCCGAGGCCTGCCTGGGGCATTTCCAGGACCATCCCTATCGCCAGCCCTTCCAGGTCGTGCCGGGCGTCCAGGCCGTCTTCCGCGACGCGGGACACATCCTGGGGTCGGCGCGGGTCGAGCTCCTCTTCGAGGGCGACCCGCCGCGTCGCCTGGTCTTCTCGGGAGATCTGGGCCGTCTGGATGCCCCCATCCTGCGGGATCCGGAGCCCCTGGAAGAGGCCGACTGGCTGGTCCTGGAGTCCACCTACGGCGACCGGGTCCACACCGACCATCCCGTCGAGCAGAACCTGCGCGACCTGGTCCGCTCGGGGGTCCAGCGCGGAGGGGTGATCGTGGTGCCGGCCTTCGCCGTCGAGCGCACCCAGGAGGTCGTCTACCTGCTGGACGAGCTGCTTCACCAGGGCGCCATCCCCTCCATCCCGGTCTACGTCGACTCGCCCATGGCGGTCCGCGCCTTCCGTCTCTTCCGGGACTACCCGCAGTATTACGACGAGGACGCCCGGCGTCTGTTGGAGGCGGGGCGCCGGGTCCTGTCCTTCCCGGGCCTGCACCTGTGCGAGACGGTCGAGGACTCCAAGGCCATCAACCGGGCCCGTCCGCCCTTCCTGGTCGTATCCGCCAGCGGCATGGCCACGGGGGGGCGGGTCCTGCACCACCTCAAGCGCTACCTGCCTGATCCGGCCAACACGGTGCTGCTGGTCGGCTACCAGGCCGTGGGGACCCGAGGCTGGCGCCTGCAGCAGGGCGAGGAGAGCGTGCGGATCTTCGGCGAGTCGGTGCGCGTTCGAGCCTGGATCGACAAGCTGGACGGCTTCTCGGGCCACGCCGACTCCGTCCAGCTCGAGCGCTGGGCCACCGGTCCGGACCGACCTCCGCGCCGGGTCTTCCTGACCCACGGCGAGCCCGAGGCCCTGGAGGCCCAACGCTTGCGCCTGGCTTCCAGGCCGGGGTGGGAGGTGCATGTGCCGACCCATGATCAGGAGGTCGTCCTGGAGTGACCTTCCTCAACATCCCTCTGGCCGGCCCTCAGAGCCGGCTGGCTTTGGGGGGAGGAGGCCTGGTGGCGCAGGCCATCCGCCGCGCCTCGCTGGCCCTGGATCCGTATGTTCCGCGTTGGGACCTCGATTTTCGCGACCTGGGGGTGGCGGATGCCGGGGCCGTCCGGAAGGGGGCCAGGATCATGCTGGGCCCGGGCGCTTCTCCCGAGGAGGTGCCCGTGATCTACGTCGGGGCCGGAGTCCCGGTCCTGGCCCGCGTCCAGGCGGTCTGGTACGTGGGCGGACGGCGCTACGGCAGGGAGGACCGGGACCGGGCCCGGCACGCGCACCGGCTCCTGCCCTTGGCCGAGGTCGGCCTGGAGGTGGGCCTGCGGACCGCCTTGCTGGAGGTGGGGGCCCGGCCCTTCCACCTGGTGGTGGATCTGGACGTGCTGGACCCGGTCTGGGCTCCCGCGGTGGCGCGCCCCGCCGGGTTGGGGGCCGAACCCCGCGAACTATGGAAGGCTTTTGAGGCCCTCCGCGCCAGCACGCTCGGTTCCTTCGAGATTCGCGGCCTTCTGCCCGGGCGCGACGCCGACGGCCAGTCCGCACGGCTGGCCGCCGAGGCGGTCCGCGACCTGGCCCTGCTGGTCTGGGGCCGGTAGCACCTCCAGCCTGGGAACCGGGGCCGGAGGATGGGCGGGAGGCTCGGGTTCGGGCAGGCGGGTCTTCCCCGGAGAGGCCGGGCGCTCTTCGACGAAACGGAAGACCAGGCCCGCCAGGGCCACCACCAGGCTCATGGTGACGAACATGGCGGGATAGCCCAGGAAACGGACCAGGAAGCCCGCGACGAAGGCTCCCAGGCTGCTGCCCAGGTCGGCCGAGGCGGCCACCATGCTCATCCCCGTGCCGGCGAAACGGCTTCCCAGCCGGTGCACGGCCAGGGCCGAGAGAGCGGGATAGACCATCCCGTGGCCCGTGCCTCCCAGGAAGGCCGCCAGCAGCAGCATCGGCATGGCCCGCCAGCCCTCCGGGGCCAGGAAGCTGATGGTCAGCATGGCGCCGGCCTGCAGGATCAGGGAGGGGCCGACCACCCGAGAGGGCCCGACGCGGTCGGCCAGGGTGGCGGCGTAGATCCGCGTGGCGCCCGAGGCCAGGGCGTAGACCGCCAGGAGGATGCCCACCCCTTCCAGGCGGCGCTCATCCAGGAAGGGAGCCACGAAGGACACCACGCTTCCGGTGGCCACGCCGAAGGCCACCGAGCCCAGCAGCGTCCCGCGCATGGTGCGGGCTCCGGCCAGGCTCCAGTAGCCCGGAACAGGTCCGCTGGGAGCGACCTTGGGGCGGCGATCCCGCAGGGAGGGCGACCACAGGGCTCCGAGCAGGCAGACCGCCCCGCTGCCGATGAAGAGCCCGGGGTCGCCGACGTGCTTGAAGAGCTTCTCGGCCGAGAGGGGCCCCAGGGTTGCGCCCAGAAGGCCGGTGACCCCGAAGATGCCCAGGAACTCCGCCAGGCGGCCGGGAGGAGCCTGGTCGGCCACCCAGGCGGTCAGGGCCGTCAGGTAGGTGGCCACGGCCAGCCCCTGAACGGCTCGCAGGGGGATCATCGTGGCCAGGTGGACCGGCACCGCCAGGTAGGCGAAGGCCACGGCTGCCATCAGGAAGGATCCGGCGATGAAGAAGCGCCGCCTTCCCAGGACGTCCAGGCGACGTCCCAGCCAGGGCTGGACCGCCATCGAGGCCAGCCAGAAGGAGGCCTCCACCAGCCCGATCCCGTCCTCGGGCATGCCCTGGCGCGCCAGATACTTCGGGAAAAGGAGGAAGGCCGCCGCCCCGCTGCAGCACAAGACGTTGATCAGGCAGGCACGCCAGAAGGACCAGGTGTATCCGCGGGGGTCGGGAATCTCGGGCCACCTCCAGGGGGTCAGGAAGAACTGCCGGGCGGGATCGTGGGGCCGGGAAGGTCGGCTCCAGGTGCGCGCCGGCATTCGGGAACTCCTTCGGGAGTCCTACCGCCTCGCGGAGGGGGAGGTTGGGGGAGCCCGGAACTCGGGACGGATCGTTTTCCGCCCGGCCAGGAGGTCCCCCGGCGAAGGGTGCGAACCCTGCTTGCGCCAACCCTGGGTGGGTGAACCGGGGCGACCAGGGCGTTCGACGCCAGAGATGTCGACGTCCTGGTCTCCACTTTTGCCCTTTCGGGCCTGGATCGGGGTGGCCTCGGGTCGGCCGCCAAGCCCGTCAGGCCGAGCGGGCAAGCTGGTCGCAGATGTGCTCCAGTAAGGGGCGTGGAATTTCTACGGATCGGG